>Ga0209470_1000033_pt1 | contig 81901 bp, 80 predicted proteins | sample GraSoiAngelo_125_FD_185882 | JGI IMG/M metagenome (GOLD analysis project Ga0209470, IMG submission 185882) | Grasslands soil microbial communities from the Angelo Coastal Reserve, California, USA - 14_0927_05_40cm (SPAdes) (version 2) | ecosystem: Environmental > Terrestrial > Soil > Grasslands ... | reverse complement strand
CGCGTCGAGATTTTCCGGCAGAACATTGTCCACGCCGTCGATGTCGAAGCGCGAAAAGTTCAGTTGTCGATCTTCGCGCGCATAAGGAATGAACGACACGTCGTCGCCGTTGCGCGCCACGAAGGCGACCGGTGTTTTCTCGCGGATCGATTTCTCGACCGACGTGAAAGCGCAATGACCATTCGCATCGCTCTTCGCGCTCTGGATCGGGATGCCGTTTTTCCCTAGAAGATCGACAATTACGTTCGGCAATGGATTGCCTTCTTTGATCGACATCAGAAAGACGTCGTGGCTGCCGTCTGCGTTTTTCTTGGTGAGAATTCCGATGTCGGTAACAAGAACGAAACGCGAATCCCGAACCTCAATCGGCTTTTTCTTGGCCGGGTCCCATCCTTTCGCGGTTAGAAAAAACAGACCGCGCTCGCTTCCGCTGTCGGCCGGCTTGCGCAAATGCTCGGTAAAATCGAATGCTGAATAGTTCGCTTTCCATTTGTTCTCGAGCGCGATGCCTTGCCGCTCGATCGCGATTCGCGAGATGTTTTCCTTGTTGAAGTAATCCGGAACTTCAAAGAGCGGATGCTCGAATTTCCCTTCGGTTTGGCTGACCAAATGATTGATCTGGGTGGTGGCGACGCGGGCGATTTCGAATTCAATCGCGCTCAGCCCGCGGGAGCTGATCGATAATTTCTTTTCGCCGTTCAACGCGAGCAATCCGCCCTGGCCTTCAATTTGCACTTCGCGAGGCAACGACGGCACGTCGACGACCGCATTGTAATTGTCGCTGAGCGGATAATCACCGAACGCGCGGACACCTTTCTTTACCCGAACGTAAAGCTCGCCATCGGTTTCGACCCGGATACGAAACGCATGTTGTCGGCCCTGGGCCTTTTCCGACGGCAGCGGCACGTGGGTGATTGGCCGCGCGTTATCCAGGATATCGTCCGGAACGTCAGTCTCGCTCTTCCAACGTTCGCTCTCTTTTAACTCCGAAGTTGCCGGTGCCTCGCTCGAATCGTTTTCGTTATCCGATCCGGCGGATTCATCTCGCGTTTGTTCGGCGTCTTCTGTTTCCTCGGCTGCTTTGTCTGCGTCCGGGATTTTGCGTTTCGGCAACAATCGGATCTCAAGCGCCTTTGCCAGTTCACGCGTGCCGATCTCGGCCGTGGTGGTGAGGACGATGAGTTGTTCGGGCTCGCCGTTCTTGTTTCGCGCGATCGTGGTTTGGATCGAATCGATCTGAAACATCGACGCGATCGACGGGAGACGGAGTTTTTGTTCGACGCCGTTCTTCGTTTGCGCGCCGCCTTGGGCTGTGCGCACCCCTTTGCTCAAGATCAGTTTCACGAAATCGTCGCGCTCGGGCAGAGTGATCGGCGAGCTGTGCACGAAGGCGACGCGACGATGCAGTCCAAATATGATCGAGAAGTGCGGAGCGGGATCGCTGAAAATGTTAGATCCGCCGACCATTGTGAACTGGAGATGTCGATCTAATTCGCCGGGGTCAACGGCGTGGGTGAGTTCCAGCGTCGCGGTGACCGCACGTTGCGTTGGATTGGTCGGGTCTTGATAAAATTCGAGTTGTTTGATCGCGATCCCGAATGGCGGCGTTTGCATTTCGTAAACGAACCGCTCCATCAGCACATGATTCGGGAAAAATTTCTCGTCGAAGACGACACGGAATTTCAGGTCGGCCGGCCAATCTTCGGTCGGCTCGAAAACAAGGATGTCGGCCTGGAGCCAGCGCCAGGCACCGTTGAGTTTCGGCTGAAGGTGCACGCCTTGGACCGACGGCCTTTTTAAATCTTCCAGGCGAGCAGCCGATTCGCTGAAATAAACAACTAGCCGCGGGAACTTCAGATCTTTCTCGAGCTTGGTGACTTCGATCGGCGCAATCTTTACCGATACGCGACGCGGCTTTGGCAAATGCGAATACCAGTTCCAAGTCCAGGCACCTGCGCACGAGACCAGAAAAATCGTGACGATTGCCGGAGCGATCTGACGCGGATAAGCGTGTTCGAGACGGATCCAATTTTCTCCGCATCGACTCAGCCAACGAGGCGGGCGCCAGGAAATATCTCCGAAGATTTGCTCGGGAAAACGTCGGGCACGACCAGCGGCACTGGCAACCCATTTGATCGCATTCGAGAGAGGCGCGGGAGTTTTCATGAGAGCAATACGCCGGCTCCGCACCAATCTTTCAGACAATTGTCGCCGCGATCGCTGATCGCGGTTGGCCGGGGTCAACGACCCCAGCTACAGTAGATTGTGATGAAGAGTGCCGGTTTAGCCGCGACGCGTCGAAGTCTGGTCGATCGGCTGGCGAATTGGGACGACCAGAAGCGCTGGCAGGAATTCTTCGATACGTACTGGAAGCTGATTTATTCGACCGCGCGCAAATCCGGTCTGACCGATGCGGAAGCGCAGGAAGTCGTGCAGGAAACCGTCATCACCGTGGCGAAGAAGATCGACAAACTGAAATACGATCCGGCGATTGGTTCTTTTAAAGGATGGCTTTTGCAAATCACGCGCTGGCGGATCGTCGATCAATTTCGGAAACGCGAGCCGGGCGGAGCGAAACGTCCGCACGTTGCGGATGATCGTCTCACCGCAACGATCGAACGCGTGCCGGACGCGCACGTCGTCGATCTTGATGCGGTCTGGGAAGCGGAATGGAAGGACAATTTGTTTGAGGCAGCGATTGCGCGCGCCAAAAAGAAGGTCGATCCAAAACAGTTTCAGATTTTCGATTGCTACGTGCGCAAAGAATGGCCGGCGCAAAAAGTCGCCGACCAATTGCGAGTAAACATCGGGCAGGTCTATCTGGCGCGGCATCGCGTCTCGGCGGTCTTGAAAAAGGAAATTAGAGCGCTGGAAAAACTCGGCCGCTAAGATTTGTGTTGTAGCGGCCGCCGCCTCGGCGGCTTAGGCGAGGGATTTGCCGCTGAGGACAGCGGCCACTACAGCTGCAATTGCCTCGCGCTCGCGGCTTGTGTAAAATCGCGACCATTCCAGAACAAGTTTCCGCTCAAGTCCCAATCATTCCCGATCACGAACTCCTACGCGTGATCGGGCGCGGCGCTTATGGCGAGATTTGGCTGGCGCGGACGGTCACCGGCGCATTCCGCGCGGTGAAAATTGTTTATCGGAGCACGTTTGAGAGCGAGCGGGCGTTCCTGCGTGAGTTCGAAGGAATGTCCGCCTTCGAGCCGATCTCGCGCGGGCATGCCGGGTTCATCGATATCCTGCACGTCGGCCGCACGAACGAATATCTCTATTACAGCATGGAGCTGGCGGACGATCACTTGGCGGGTCGCGAGATCGACATCCTCAGTTACGAGCCGCGGACGTTAAAGAGCGATCTTGGCCGCCAGAAACGGTTGTCGGCCGATGAATCGATACGCCTCGGTATTTCGTTAACTGAAGCGTTGGACGCGTTGCACACGCACGGACTTACACATCGTGACATCAAACCGTCGAACATCATTTTCACCGAGGGCGTGCCGAAGCTCGCCGACATCGGGTTGGTGGCGGTGAGTGGACAGCAATCGTTCGTCGGCACGGAAGGTTATGTTCCGCCGGAGGGACCGGGGACGCCGCAAGCCGACATCTACAGTCTTGGCAAACTTCTTTACGAGACCTGCACCGGAAAAGACCGGCTCGATTTTCCGGAGATCGATTCGCAGTTGAGCCAGCGACCCGATCGCGAGCAGCTGCTGCAACTCAACAACGTGCTGGTTAAAGCGTGCGCGAACGATCCGAAGAAACGTTACGAATCGGCCGCAGAAATGCATCGCGATCTTGCGGCTCTCGAGCGCGGCGAACGTCCGGGAAAATCGCGCACGAAAATTTTGTTGGCGACGATGTCGATTCTGGTGGTCGCGGTTGCTGGCGTTTGGTTTTGGCTGAACCATCCGCAACCAAATGTCGGTCTGCATTTGCAAATGACGGTTCGGACCGAACCGCCTGGCGCCCTCGTCGTCCTGGGCGATCATGCGCAGAAAAGTCCGGCGACGTTCGCGGATCTGGAGCCGCGTAAATATAACCTGCGGATCATGAGTCCTGGTTATGAGCCGGTAGAGTCGGCGGTGGATCTTAGCGGCAAGCGGTCGTTTGATCCGCCGCCGTTTCGTCTCGTCCGCAGCAAAGGCGCACTTGAAATCCAATCCGAGCCGACGGGCGCGCAATTCTCCATTCGAAGTCAAGACGGTCAGGTTTCGCGCGCGGGGACAACGCCCCAATCGATCGTCGATTTACCAACGGGAAAATACTTGGTCGTGGCGCATCGCGGAGATTGGGAAATGCGAGGCGAAGTCGAAGTTAGTCGCGGAGAAATCGCCCGGAAGGTTTTGGCGTTCGTCAGCGCGACAACGAACATCACGAGCGAGCCGAGTGGAGCTGAGATTTTTGCGGATGGAAAATCTCGAGGCCGTGCTCCGCTCCGGCTCGATTTACCGGTGCGGTCGCACGAACTGACAGCGCACCTTGACGGTTGGCCTAACGAGCAGCAAAAGATCGACATCGATCCACAGCACGAAAACGCCGTTCATTTTGTTTTTGCCAACGGCAGTGTGAAGATCACGAGTGCGCCCGGCGGCGCGGCGGTCATCGCTAATGGCAAGGAACTCGGCCAAACACCGCTCGTGATCGAGGAGGTAAAACCGGGCGACGTAATGTTTGAGCTGCGGCTCGGCGGTTATAAGTCGACTTCGGTCAGCGGCAAGGTTGAACCGCAGCAGCAGTCGTTTCTGGCGGCGCGCCTGGAAAAAAGCGTCGGTCCTGAGCCGGGCCAATCGTTCGCCAATTCGTTAGGGATGAAGTTCGTTCCGCTCGCCGACGTTCGCATATCGGTGTGGGAAACGCGGGTGCAGGATTACGAAGCGTTTTCCCGCGCGAGCGGACGGCATTATGAACCAGCCGACTTTCAGCAGGCGCCGACACATCCGGTGGTGAAAGTAAACTGGTTCGACGCAATGGCGTTCTGCAAATGGCTGACCGATAAAGAGCGCGATGAAAATCTCCTGGAAGATCGACAATCCTATCGGTTGCCGACTGATCGGGAATGGAGCCTGGCTGTTGGGTTGGCCAACGAGAGCGGCGCGACGCCGCAAGCGCGTGATGGCAAAATCAAAAACGAGTTTCCGTGGGGCAAACAATGGCCGCCGCCCGCCGGCGCGGGAAATTATCTCGTTGGCGCGGGGCAACGTCGCGGCACGACCATGCCAGTAGGAAGCTTCAAGGCGAATGCGTTAGGCCTCTACGATCTCGGGGGCAACGTTTGGGAATGGTGCGCCGACACCTACAAAGGCGGGAGCAGTGGAACCGGCCGCGATTGGGGAGTTCTCCGCGGCGGTTCCTGGGCGACAAGCAATCGTTTGGAAATGCAATCGTCGTATCGCAACGTCGTCGATCGGAACGAACGCGACGTGATTTACGGATTCCGATGTGTGCTGGCACCGGAAAGCAGCGACCGGATCGACAACCGATAGGTTTTTGTCAGTTCGGTGCCAGTGCCGCCCGCAAGCGATCGAGAAATGGAATCTGCGCAGGGTTTATTTTCCGCCGCGCAATTTCCTCCGGAAAAAACTCCGCGCGATCGATCTCCGGAAACTCTTTCAATTTTCCTGAGCGGGGCGGCCATTCCATCTCGAAGAGATTCGATTTCAGTTCGAACTGCTCTGGTAAATCGCCCTCGACGGCCCAGGCGTGAACGGTCTTGCCGCCTTTTTGTTTGATTGAGCCGAGCGGAATCCAATTTCCGGAAGGTTTGATTCCGATCTCTTCTTCGACCTCAATCCGAGCGCGTGTTAACAAGTCCTCGCCCGGGCCGGCTTCGCCTTTAGGAATTGTCCATACTCCGTCATCTTTTCTGGCGAAGAACGGCCCGCCGGGATGCGCAAGCAGAACTTGGATAATATTGTTTCGGCGAAAGATGAGCAGGCCGGCGCTGACGCGACTGCATCTTCGTTTTTGCGGTGACGGCGAATCTTCCACGCCATCTTTCAACGGCAGACTCGCCGCAGTTGCAAGTCAGCGAATAATGCCGAGTGATCCGAGTGTTGCCGGATCAATGCCTGAAGTGATCGGCAGAAGGCGATCTCGCTGGTAACGCGTGATCGCGGCGCGGGTCAGCGGGCCCATTCTACCGTCGATGGCGTAGGTGTAGTAACCGAGCTGCTGCAACTGAGCTTGAACACTGGCAACGATCTGGTCCGGTGAAAGTCCGTCGTAGCCATAAATCGGTTCGTTGTACTCATAATTAGAGTACGGATCGTAACCCCAGGCCGGATACCACCAGCCGTCATACCAACCCCACCAGCCCCAGTCGAAAAAGATGATGGCGGCGCAGCGGTTTCTCCACCAATTGGAGCCGTGGTGATGGTGACAGTTGTTCGCGTGGTTCAATCGCGCTTGCGAAACGCTGCTGACGTTTCCGCTCCAATTGCGGAGACGGGTGGAAATTTGCGGATCGAGCTTGTTTTTGGCCAGTGCGTTTAGCGCGGAAGGCTGATGCAAACTGCCCGTCTTATTCAGATTGCCGCCGCTGCGTTGAAGCGCGTAACCAGTATTGAGGCTGTTCGCGCTGGAATGGATCTGGTGACGTAACACGGAATTGCCGACCGGCGGGTAATTCAGCGTGCGATTGCCGTTTCCGTAATTAACGGTCGGTCGGTATGGCATTGCGCCGGAGTAATGCGGGACGCCGCCGTTAAAACGTGGAGCCACTGCTGTTGTTGTTGCTGGTGCTGGTGCCGAGCCGTGATGCGGAGCCGCGCCGCCAGAATTCGAGGATGTGTTCCCGCTGCCCTTGGCGGCTTCGTTACCAGCCAAGCCAAATGCCACCACCGCCACGACTGCAAAGGATGTCTTCATGAACACGCCCTCACCAAATGAAACCATTCTACGTTCTTTTGGTTGCGCTTTCCTACCCCGATTTTAAGTGACACTATTTCTTGAGGGTGCGGACGTAAGCTACCAGAGCTTTGATCTCGTCGTCGCTCAGTTTGCCGCCGAACGCGAACATCTTGGTGATACCATCTTTAGTCACGCCATCTTTGATCGCCGCCGCTGCTTCAGCGTCACTGAACGATGATTGAATCGCGGCGTTGGTGAGGTCCTTTGCGTTGAGGGCTTTTCCCATGCTGGTGTTCGCGCTCCCATCGGGCCCGTGACATTGCATGCAGTTGTTGGCCCAGTTAGTTTTTGGATCTGCGCCCTGCGCGGAGAACGGCCCGAAAAAACTCATTATCATGAGGACGATTATTTTCATCGTTCGCCCAGTTTGCGGGCCATCAAGCAATTATCCTTCCCGTTTCTGGCCGAGTTCTTCGAGTAATTCGATCTGGATCTGCTGAATCTCGAAGAGCCGATTGTATTGGCGACGCAGGAGGTGATCGATTTTTTCGTGCAAGTGCCGGATTTCGAGTTCAGCTTTGAGATTGATCTTGTAATCGTTTTCCGCGCGCAAGCGGTCGCGAGCCTCGGCCCGGTTCTGACTCATCATGATGACCGGCGCCTGGACGGCGGCCAAACATGAGAGAATCAAATTGAGAAGAATGAACGGATACGGATCGAAGGGTTTGGTGGCGAGCAAGACGATATTGGCGCCGATCCACACGAAGATGACAGCGCCAAAGCTGATAAGAAATTTCCAACTGCCGCCGAATTCGGCGATGCGATCGGAGAGACGTTCGCCAAAAGTAAGTTTCTTTTCGAATTGCTTCTCGATATCGCTGGAAACGATCTCGTGCTGGCGCAGACTCTCGACGACTTCTTCATCGAGCGCGGAGAGTTCTCCGATCTCCTCCTGCAGCACTTCCTTGACGTATTCTTTGCGGCAATCGCCAATGTCGTCGAAGCAAACGAATCCGGTGCCATCCCATTCCGGATGGTGCTTCTTGATGCAGTCGAGCAGTGATGGCCGGATTACTTCGGCAATTTGCCCGTCAGTCGGAGATTTCGGCTTCTGGCAGATCTGGCAAACGCAGGTTTCGCTCATGGTGATTCGAGGTTGAATAAAGGCGCACTCGCCCGACTTGTCGATCTTCAGAAGATGAACATTCCAATAGCCGCTCCAAACATAAGCAGCGTTGCCACGGACACGATGATTACACTCGGGATCGAGCTGGGCTGCTGCTTCATGAGCTTGCGATCGAGTGCGACGAAAATAATGCCGAGAAGAAGAAATGGCGCGAGCAATCCGTTGATTACCGCTGTCCAGTAAAGCGCGCGCACCGGGTTGACATGGAGGAAGTCCATCGCGATGCCGATCAGAGTTGACACAATGATGACTAGATAAAAAGGGCGCGCGCCGCGAAAACGTTGGTCGAGTCCTTCGCGCCACGCGAAAGTTTCGGCGAGCGCGTACGCGGCCGAGCCGGTGAGCGTGGGGATCGCGAGCAAACCGACGCCTACGATGCCGAGGGTGAAAAGCGTGCCGGCAAATTTCCCGGCAAGCGGAGAGAGCGCCTGCGCCGCGTCCGTCGAAGTCTCAACCTGGGTGATTCCGTGTTGGTGAAGCGTGAGCGCGGTTGTGAGAATGATGAAGAACAGGACCAGATTCAAAAAGAACGTGCCGACGTCGACATCGATCTTGCGCGTGATGATTTCGACCGGTGTAGCGCCGAAACGGCGATACAACATTCGGCGTCCTTTTGCTTTGTCTTCTTCGACCTCCTGCGACGGCTGCCAGAAAAACAAATAAGGGCTAATCGTGGTGCCGAGGATCGCGACCAGCATTCCCCATTGGTCGTGACTCTTCGGCCAGGTCGGAATGAAGGCGGCGTGCGCAACCATTCGCCAATCCGGATGAACGATGAACCCTGATGACGTAAGCGAACAAAACGAGCGCCAGCCATTTCAGAATGGTCGCGATCTGATGATAACGGAAAAATATTGTGGCGACAGAAATGCCAATGCCAAACACGATAACGAAAACATGAGAGTTAACGCGAGTGAGCATTTCAGCCGCATCCGACATTCCGGAAAGATCGGCGCCGACGTTGATCGAGTTTGCGGCAAAGAGCGCTACTGCCGCGACGAGGATCAGTGGCCGCGGATATTTGTGGTGCATGGCGCCGGCGAGGCCGCGGCCAGTTACCATTCCGATGCGCGCGCACATCATTTGCACGAAGGCCATCAGCGGCCAGGTGATCAGCGCCGTCCACAAAAGGGCGAGGCCGTGTTGCGTCCCGGCGATCGAATAAGTCGCGATGCCTGAGGGATCGTCGTCCGCCGCGCCAGTAATCACCCCGGGACCGAGCGAGCGGAAAAATCGCCTGCTGAAACCCGGATGGCGATCGTCCCCTTGCCGGCTCACAGTGCGTTACGTTTCGACCTTGAAGCTGTAGATGTCGATCTTAGAGTGAACCCGTGGAAGAAGCGGAAGTTCCACTTGAACATTTGCACGAAGAAATCCATCACAGCGCCGAGCATGGTGGCGAGAACTGGATTTCCTGGGTCGCGCTGAGCACGGCCATTCTCGCCGTTCTGGCTGCGATCGCCGGACTTCTTTCCGGAAAACACGCCAACGAAGCGATGATGAGCCAGATCGAAGCGTCCGATCAATGGGGTTATTATCAGGCCAAGAGCATCAAAGCTTCCGTGCTCGACGCGAAAATTGCGCTCTCGGCCGCGCCTAACGAATCCGACGCCGCCAAGCGGGATCGTTACGAAAAAGAGCAGGAAGAAATCAAAACCGAGGCCGAGCACAAGCAAGCGGAAGCGAAATCGAATTTTCATCAGCACGAAGTTTTTGCGCGCGGTGTAACCATGTTTCAAATCGCGATCGCGATTGCAGCCATTTCGGCGTTAACAAGAAAACGGCGCTTCTGGATAGTCAGTCTCCTCTTCGGCATTGCCGGTTGCGTTTTTCTCGCGCTTGGTTCCGGTCACTGACATGCGCGTTCTCGCCATCGACGCTTCCTTGCGCAATACCGGCGTGGCAGTTGTTGATGCAAACAACGGGAAAGCGCGCGCTCTTTACTTCGGCACGATTCACAACGCGCAGAAGCTCCGCTCGTCGTCGTGTCTGGTCGCGATTCGAGACCGGTTGATTGAATTAATTCGCGAGCACGATCCGGATTGTTGCGCGCTCGAATCCGTTATTTACGTCCAGAGTTACAAGACGGCGATTCTGCTCGGGGCCGCGCGCGGTGCGGCCATTCTTGCCGCCGCTGAAAATGGATTGCCGGTTTTCGAATATCCGCCCACACGAATCAAACAGGCCACGGTTGGTCGCGGCGGCGCTGGAAAAAACCAGGTCGCATTCATGGTGCGCGCGCTTCTTAGTTTGACCGAAACGCCGGATGCGGACGCAGCCGACGCACTCGCGATCGGTCTGACCCACGTGCGCGCGCAAGAAACCGCGCGGATGGGAATCCCCGGAGCGACGCAAATATGAACCTTCCTTCGCAAAGTTTCGGCGCGGCAGGCGATTCAATGCTTCGAATCAGCTGGCTCGGCCGAGTCAATTTTGCCGATGCGCTCGCGCTTCAGGAAGAGATCGTTGCCAGAAAGCGTGAAGATCGCGATGCCGCCGATGAAGTGCTCTTACTCGAGCACGAACCGGTTTACACCATCGGACGGACGCCGGACAAATCGAGTTTGTTAGGCGCAATGCATTTGCCGCATTCGCTTTTCGCAATCAATCGCGGCGGTCAGGCGACTTATCACGGCCCCGGCCAACTGATGGGCTATCCGATTGTCGATCTTCGCCGGTGCGGGCAGGATTTGCATCGCTACCTGCGCTGGCTCGAGCAAACGCTGATCGAATTTCTCGCCGGCTACGAAATCGAGGCGAAGCAGCGCGAAGGTCTCACCGGTGTTTGGATCGGCCATCGCAAGATCGTGTCGATCGGGGTCGGCGTTCGCCATTGGATCACGATGCATGGCTTCGCGCTTAACGTTTGCGACGATCTGACACCGTTCACTCACATTATTCCGTGCGGAATTTCGGATGTGAAAATGACTTCGATGGAGAAGGAAACAGGCAAATTGCTTTCGGTTGCTGATATTGCGAGCGCTTTCGAAAAATTCGTTCCGCAAAAGATTCGCAACCTGCGCTGCGATCGAGAAGCGCACGCGCTCACTGCCTGACGAAAGAAGGTTATGATTGAACTGGAAGACAACATCGGGGACATCGTCGGCAAAGCGCAACGCGGTTTGAGCATTTCCGATAGCGAACTTGCGAAGAAATCCGGCTTGAGAGCGGAAGCAATTCGTAAAGCGCGCGATGGGCAAGCGGACGAAGCGACTTTGCGCACGATCGCGCCGGTCCTGGATCTCGACGCGGACGCACTGGTCTATCTTGCGCAGCGTAAATGGAAACCGGACAAGCTCGAGAATTTCGAAGGGCTTGCCCAATCCAATACCAGTTACGGCGGGATGCTGGTCAATGCGTATCTCGTTTGGGACCCGGCAACGAAACACGCGGCCGCATTTGATACCGGCGCAGATTGCGCCGGAATGCTAAAACTGGCGACGAAAGAAAATCTCAGCATCAGCTTGATTTTGCTCACCCATGCCCATTCCGATCACGTCGCCGATTTGCCGCGACTGCGCGAAGAGACCGGCGCCGAAGTTTTTGCTCCGGCGCGCGAACCGGTGCCGGCAGCGGAAACAATCGATGACGGAAAAAAATTTCGCGTCGGCAAGATCCAGATCGAAGCACGGTTGACCTGGGGGCATTCGCCGGGAGGAATGACGTTCGTTGTGACCGGCCTCGCCCGACCGATTGCGATAGTCGGCGACTCGCTTTTTGCCGGCTCGATGGGTGGCGGGACCGTTTCCTACAAAGACGCGGTTCGAAACAATCTCGAGAAAATTCTGACCTTGCCGGATGAAACGATCATTTGTCCCGGTCACGGGCCGATGACGAGCGTCCGGGAAGAGAAGCGACACAATCCGTTCTTTGCCCATAAAGTTTGATGTTTGAGGCTGGTATCCGCTAAACACGCCAAATTACGCCAAAGGATTTGAAAATTGAATCCCGTGAATCTTTCGTGTCGTTGGCGTATTTAGCCGAAATCTGAAACATTATCGTCATGAACATTGGTGTTGTGGGCGTTGGGCGAATGGGCGCGAACATGGCGCGCCGGTTGAAAGATCGAAACTTTCACGTGACTGCGGTCTACGACACGAACCGAAAAGTGGCGACGGATCTGGCGGGAGAGCTTGGTTGCGCCGCGTGTCAGGATTTGGCGGAAGTGACGGCGCAATCGGACGTGACCTTCACTGTCGTGACCGACGACAAAGCGATGCGCAACATTTTCTCGGGAACCGGCGACAACCTTCTCGTCAACGCGCGCGGAAAACTTTTCATTAACTGCGCGACGATTTCGCCGCAGGTGCATGTCGATGTTGAGAAGCTGGCGGAGAAAGCCGGCGCGCAATCGCTCGAAGCCTGCATGGCGTCGAGCATCACCCAGGCACGCGAAGGGAAACTTTATTTGATGTGCGGCGGGGCCGAGGCGGCCTTCCGGAAAGCAGAACCGGTGCTTAGGGAGCTGGCGGCGACGGTGCGTTTCATTGGTAAAGCGGGCGAAGCCGCGAAAGTGAAAGCGCTCGTCAACATGGTGATGAACATCAACACCGCCGGCCTGGCCGAAGGGCTCGCGCTCGGCGACGCGCTTGGACTTGATCTGAAAACGCTCCGCGAAGTTTTTGCTCAGACCGGCGCGGCGTCGCGCGTCTTGGAAACTGATGGCGAAGATATGCAGAACCGCGACCACAGCTGCTTCTTTTCCGCCGCGCACGCGTCCAAAGACAGCGGCATCGCGCTCGAACTTGCACGTCAGCGCGGGCTCGATCTGCCGCTCGCGGGCGCGACCAAACAACAATACGAGCGCATGATCGCGGAAGGTTTGGGCGAGCTCGACAAATCCGGTATCGCCGAACTCACGTTCAAAGGTCGACATAAACATTCCGGCGACCGCCTTTGAGACGGCGGATCGAGCAGTCCCTTGCTCGATGTTAAACTCTTGGCGGCGGCGCCGTTCTTTTTTAACATCGTCCGCGGAGCGGCCGATCCACCCAGATGTTGCACAGCGCGAGCTGTGATAGCTTTGCTCTAGAATGAAAACGGTCTGGCGCGTGTTTGGTTACTTGAAGCGTTATCCGGCGCTCGCGCTCGGCACGCTCGGGTGCGCCGTCATCGGCACGTTGATGGTGATCGTTTTCCCGGGCGTGACCAAATGGATCATCGACGATGTCGTGCGCCAGCATCATCCGGAAAAATTGCTGCCGCTGGTGTTGTTCGCTCTCGTGGCGTTTCTGCTTCAGCACGGCTTCAACACGCTCCGGATAATTCTAAACAATACCTTCGAACAACGGGTGATTTTCGATCTGCGGAGCGATTTGTATTCGCACATTCAACTGCTGCCGCTGCGGTGGTTCGACAATCGTGCGACCGGCGATTTGATGACGCGGGTAATCGAAGACGTGAATTCGGTCGAACGGGTGCTAATCGATGGGATCGAGCAGGGCGTGGTCGCGATCCTTCAAGTGATGATCGTTCTCGGCGTGATGTTTTATTTCAATGCCGAGCTCGCGTTGCTCGCGCTGATTCCGTTCCCGTTTTTGATCACGGGCGCGTTGACTTACACCCTGACCGCGCATCGGCGTTATCGTCTCCAGCGTCGCGCGGCCTCGGCGATGAACGCGCTTTTGCACGATAACCTGTCCGGGATTCGCCAGATCAAGAGTTTTGCGCGCGAGAAAGAGGAGCACGCCCGGTTCAATCGCGTAAGCGATCAGTTGCGGCACGCCACTCTCGTGGTGATGCGGGTCTGGGCGATTTACTCGCCGTCGATGTCGATGTTCGAAGCGATCGGTGCGGTGGTCGTGCTCGGGTTTGGAAGTTACGCGGTGCTCAACGGCACGATGCAAATCGGCGACCTGGTCGCGTTCCTGATGTTGACCGCGTTTCTCTACGATCCAATCAGCCGGCTTCATCAATTGAATCAACTCGTCCAAGCCGGCCGCGCCGCGGGCGAGCGCGTGTTTGAGATTTTGGACGAGCCGATTGAAACTGGCTGGATCGACAGTTATGCGCCGTTGCGTGTCGCCGGCGACATTCGTTACGAAAACGTCAATTTTAGTTACGCCGAAGGTTTGCCGGCGCTAAAGAATATTTCACTGCATGCGCACCCGGGAGAAACGGTGGCCCTGGTCGGCGCGACTGGCGCGGGCAAATCGACCCTGGCGAGTTTGCTTCCGCGTTTTTACGAATTGAAAGAGGGCGATGGCCAGATTTTTGTCGATGGCAAAGAGATCCGCGAATACGGCATTCGCGCGCTGCGAGAGAATATCGGCCTGGTGACACAGGAAAGTTTTCTTTTCAACGGCTCGATCCGCGAGAATCTTTTGATGGGAAAACCGAGCGCGACCGGCGCGGAGTTATGGCGCGCAGTGGAAGCCGCCAATGCGTGCGAGTTTATCGAACGACTCCCAGACAAATTGGAGAGTGTAGTGGGCGAGCGCGGTGTGAAGTTGAGTGTCGGGGAAAAGCAAAGGCTCTCGATCGCGCGCGCTCTGTTGAAGGATCCGCCGATTTTGATTCTCGATGAAGCGACCGCAAGTGTAGACACCGCGACCGAGCGTCTGATTCAGGAAGCGCTGGAACATTTGATGGCGAACCGAACGTCGATGGTCATCGCGCATCGGCTTTCGACGATTGTGCGTGCCGATCAGATTCTCGTGCTCGATCACGGGCGCATCATTGAGCGCGGCACGCACGAGGAGCTGATTGGGCACGGTGGCAAATATGCGGCGTTGTGCGAGCAAAGTTTGCTCGAATCGCCACGGGAGATCGTCGATGCGGCGACGAGCTTGGAGGAAGCGCCGGTCGCGCCGGCGGACGAACAGATGTCGGTCTAAGCGGTCGGGCCGCCACGCTGCAGCAGGGCGTTGTATTTTTCTTCCAGCTTTTCGTAACTCTGCTCGGCTTCAGCTAAGGCGCGTCGTTCTTCCCGCAAAGTTTGTTCGAGATCGCGGATGCGTTCCTGAAGGCGAATTGAAATACCGGCCGCGGCTGGCTCGACCGCAGCGTCGCCTGCGCTCGTCTTAGAGGCGGTGGCGTTTGTTTTGAAGAGCGCAGGCATTTCGCCGATCTGCCGGCGAGTTCCATCGCAGGAGTTGATAAGGAAGGCGTCCGCTTTGATATCGCCAAGCCGGATAAATTCCTGGATCGCACCGACAGTGGTTGGTCCGTAATAATGCTCGCTGGTCACTTCGACCAACCAATCCATTGCGAGCTGCGCAAGCATCGGCGCTTTTAACCACGTTTGTTGATCAGTCGAAACAAGATCGTGCGGCGCGACTTGAGCGGCCGAAGCCCAACCGGAAAGTTGATCGAACGAAATTGGGCCGAAGACAGAGCCGTCCTGATGTTTTCGTAAAAACCAGGGTTGGCTGAAAACTTCCTCCATCGCTTATTCGCCCGAAGAAGATGGCGACGGGATCGGCGATGGGGGAATCAAAAGGGTCTGGCCGGCCTGCAATTTCAAAGGATTATCGATGTGATTGAACTTTTGCAGCTCGCTCACGCTGATGTTGTGCATCCGCGCAATTGAGGTAAGCGTTTCGCCGCGCGCGACGATGTGGCTGTTGCCATCGCCTGCTTTCACGGACGGTTCGGCCGCTGCTGGAGTAGACGTCGATGCGGTCGATGTCGATGTTGGTGGGGCGCCTTCGCCGATCATGACGCCGGGACGTTGATTGGACAGCTGTGACTGAAGCTTAAGAATTTGCTGCGAAAGCATATCGATCTTCGCATTCTGCTCTTCGATCTTTTTGGTTAGCTCCTGAAGTTGCGCGGCCTGGCCTGCGGCGGCTTGAGTCGCAGTGGTGTGCGGCGTGGGCGCAGATGTCTGGGCGAAACCGTTCGAGCTCGCGAGAGCGATCAAAACCGATGCGGCAAGAGGATTCGCGACCAGGGATTTCATCAACCCTCGATTTTGGCATTAGCCGCTTCCGCTGGCAAGCAGGGCCGGCTGGAGGGCGCCAGCTTGCCTTCTTATCATTTCTCCTTAAATTTTTTGCCATGCCGGAGCGCGTGCAAAAGCCGTTTGATCCCGCTCCGTGGGGTCCGAAGCAGGGGGACGAAGGTGGTCCGCGCTCGCCCGACGTCTCGCGGCCGGACACGAAAGATTTATTGAAAAAAATGCGGAAGGTGGACCCGAACCAGTCGAAACGCTACCGCCAGCGCACCGGCCAATAATGGACAAGCCGCCTTTGGCATTGGACCAGAATTTTTCTGGCGCGAGTGAAGATTTCCCGGCGCTCTTGCGGCGCAAAGGTTTGCTCCAAATCGCGCCCGATCCAACCGGCGCGGCAGGAAATCATCCGTTCGTTCAGACGGAGTCGACCACTATCCTAGCTTTCAAATTTGCGGGCGGCGTGCTGGTAGCGGGCGATCGTCGCGCGACCGCAGGCAATACCGTCGTTTACGATCGCGCGGACAAGGTGCTCGAGATCGATCGCCATTCGATCATGGCCATCGCGGGTGTGCCGGCTACGGCCTGGGAAATGGCGCGTGTGCTCGAGCATTCGTTTCAATATTTTCGGCGGTCGCAGTTGCAAGAGATGAGCGTGGATGGCAAGGTGCGCGCCCTTTCCAAATTGTTGCGGGACAACTTTGGATTCGTCATGCAAGGCGTCGGCGTGGTGGTGCCGATCTTCGCGACCTACGATGGAAATTCAAAACCGGAAGCGCGACTCTATTTTTACGACGCGATGGGCGCGCAATTCGAAGTGACGGATTACGCCGCAACCGGCTCCGGTTCGCCGGCGGTGCGTGGTATCCTTTATTACGAAAACAACTGGGGCGACAAGAAGCTGCAGCAATTGAACGAGGACGAAGCGATTGCGATCGCATTGCGCGCGCTCGACACAGCCGCGGAAGCGGACACTTCCACCGGCGGGGTCGATCGGAGCGGAAAAATTTTTCCACTGATCAAAACTGTTTCGCGCGAAGGGATCACAACGTTGCCGGAGCAAAAGATAGCCAGCGTGTTCAAACAAAAGGTGGCATGATCGAAGAGCCGTATCGTTGGGTAGAGGCGATCGCGAACCGGCGCGAGTACATCGAAACGCAGCTGGCGGCGGGGAGTCCGATCGCGGCGGTCGGATATCGTGACGGAATTCTTTTCGTAACGCTCGGACGCGTGCGGCAAAAGATTTTTGAGATTTACGACCGGATCGCGATGGGCGCGATTGGTCATCCCGGAGATATCGAACGACTGCGGCTAGCGGCAATCGAATTGGCGAGCACGGAGGGTTTCACGCGTTCGGCTGCGGACGTTTCCCTGCGTCGTCTCGCGCATTACTCACTCAGCCCGGTAATGAAAAGTGCGTTCGAGCAAGTTTATGGTGCCCCCTACCTTGCGCGGTTGCTTTTTGCCGAGATCGGTTCGAGCTCGAAGGAAGATTTGTTTTTGCGCATCGATTACGACGGCGCAATCGCGGCTGACGGATTGACCGGGCAACCGCGGCAGCGGTTTGCAGTCTTGAGCGGAACGCGCCAGTCGGCAGAGCTGATGGAAAAGTTTTTGCAAAAAGAACACGTCACCGATGGGGCGTTGCCGGATGCGATCAATGTGGCATTCGATGCATGGAGCGTTGGCCGGATGGCGATGGGAGAAAACGCGAGCAAGGAATTGCCAGAGCGCGACGCTGTTCGCAAACACCGAGAAGAGGAGCTGGCCAAGGCTGGGATTGAAGCGGCCGTGCTCGAGCGCGACCGGAAGAGCGCGATTCGTTATCGAACTTTGGCGGACGAAGAACTGCGATCCAGTCTTGAAAGGTAGCGATGTTTCAAGGGCGATTCGGCTTCGGCGGGGCAATGAAAAACATTGTCGCCTGGCTGGGACTTTCGCTGATGGCGGCGTCGTTCGTCTGGTGGCAGGTCCTTTCCACTCCACGGCCGGAACCTTCGGTGCGCCATACTGCCGCGCCGGCGCCATTCACGCTGGTTGTTCTCGATCCTGGCCACGGCGGCCAGGATTCCGGCGCGATGTGCGGCGCAATTTATGAGAAGGATCTGACTTTCGACATCGCGCAGCGGGTCGATCGATTGCTTCAAGCCCAAGGTCTGGCGACGCTGATGACGCGAGTTGGCGACAGTTATGTTTCGCTCGCCGATCGCGCGGCAGTTACGAATCGCGCGCGGGATTGTATCTTTGTCAGCATCCATTTCAATGAAGGCAAAAAGGTGGTCGCCGGCGTAGAAACTTATTATGCCGAGCATCAGGCGGCTCCGGCCCCGCGGCTTGTTTCGTGGATTCCCTTTTTTCAGGGGCCGGCGGCCGAGTCGCCCACTTTGGCGAGCCAGAGTTTGGCCCGGTTCATTCAGGAAGCGATGGTGGCGCGAACGAAGGCGCCTGATCGCGGAACAAAAGCCGAGCAGTTCTTTGTGATTGCCAACGTTGGAGTCCCGGCGGTGCTGGTGGAAGCTGGGTTTCTTAGCAACAAGGACGATATCACGAAGCTGGAAAGTAACGATTACCGCGAACAGATGGCGGCGGCCATTAGCGAAGGTATTCTGCGTTATCGCGACGTTTTAAAAGAACGGCAGCTGCCGCTGGCCGTGACCGGGGCGGGGACTGAATAGCGGACAGATTTCGGCGTCAAAGCAACATCGACATGAAACTTTTGATCGCAGTTGTGGTTCTGGTGGCCGCACTCGTGGCAGGAGCAAGGGCAGATCAAGTCGTCCAAAATGTGCAGCAAGCGCTGAAGGACCAGGGTTTTTATTACGGCGAAGTTACTGGCGAAAAAGATGCGGACACGACGGCGGCGATTCGGCGCTACCAAATCCGCAACGGGCTTCAAATCAGTGGCGATCTCAATGATGAAACGCTCAAATCTCTTGGGGTCGATTCTTCCGGCGCTCGCGCGATCGTAAAAGCGTCCCCAACTCCAGCGCCGGCTGCGCCGGAAACTTCGGACTTGCGCGCCCAACCGCGAGAAAGTTCGGCTCCGACAAACCCTTTAACTGGCCAGCCGTTTCCGGAACCGCCGCAAGATCGATCCGCCGACGGACGGATTCGCGGTGGCGAACAATTACCGGTCCGACCGGATTACGACACAGGTCCGGCGCATCCGGCGGAGGATTTTGCTGGCACACCGTATGAAGCAGCGCCGCCGCAAGTTCGGAGGGATGTCATCATTTCAGCACAAAATCTTCTGGCGCGGCGCGGGCTTTATCGCGGTGCGATCGACGGGTACCCCAGTCCTGGTTTGGAATTTTCCTTACGGGCCTATCAGGCTCGGGTCCGCCTTCCGGTCACCGGGCGACTCGACTTGGAAACTCTTGCCGCTCTCGAGCTCTTACCAGGTGCGAACGCTCCGATTCGCGTTCCGCGCCGCCGCCCGTTCCGCGAAGCGCCAGTGCGCGGTGAATGGATACCTGAACGCTGATTGGCCGCCGCGGCGAATCCGTCCTTGCCGGATGGATCTTGTCAGCGGATCGACATTAGAGCATTAACTTTTTTCCTGATCAAAGTGCACCGCCTGGAGCTCGGCAAAGACAGTGCCGACGAAAATCTGTGCTTCAATGCGCAGCGGAATTCGGTTTGCATCGTCCGAGATCCAAATAGTCGCGCGCCGGAATTTCCGATGTGGCTCCAATTCAAGTTTCTTGCCCAAGCGCTGAAGCTGAAGATCGATCTTGATCGCGTTGTAGGCGCCAGCTCGGACGGCCACGTGTTCGCGGCCGAGAACGGTCACAGTTGTCAGATAAGCGGAGGTGGCTGGATAAACGACAACGCGATAAACGCCGTGATCGCTTAACGGTTGGCTGCGCAGATAAAGCAGGGCGCTGTGCAGATCGAACAAGTTGGGGAAATTGAACGGTTTGGTTGCTTTGGCACCGGTCCCTTCCGTTCGCGCTCGCATAACGCCGGAATCGGTGAAACTGAGATCAGTAACGAGCTTTTTCTTTCGGTAGATTTCGGTCTGTTTGCTTTCGATCGGACGAAGCGTTTCCGGGTTGGCCAATCCGCGGTAGCTCGCGTCCAATCTCCACAGAGCGCGAACGAGACCAATCGTTCGACCGGTCGCCTCAAGCTGAAAACGCTTATCAGCCGTCTTGGCAAAGTGGATGTCGCCGGTGCCGGCGGTAAACCCGGACCAGCCGAAATGATAAGTGGTACGGACCGGTCGAAGCTCGGGAAAGCTACCGGGCGGATCTTTGGTCAGAGTGGATTCCCAACTTGGGGCCGCTTGTCCGAGTCGAACCAGGGTGAGTGAAACGAAGACGATCCACCAGAGCGCTGGAAGTCCGCATTTTGGCGATCGAGTTTGCTGGTCTTGGTTTGAACTCACCTTCGCTCCGAATCCAACCGAAACGTAATCGCGAATCTTCAACCTGTACGCAAAAAACACACGCGAGTTTGTCCCGCGTGTGTTCTTTAATTCTTCAGCTGCCGTTAAGGCTTCTTTGGAGTCGCGGAAGCGCTCGGAGTCGTCGCCGTGGTCGGGGTTCCAGTTGTTATCGAGCTGGCCCGGCCTGGCTTGTTCAAGACCGTGATCACGTCGTTCGTGAAATCGACGCTGTCGCGAGAATACATCAGCACCGGAACGCCATTGAGGCTGTTGCCGGATTTATCGAAGACGAGGTCGAGGTTGCTTGTTTTCACCTTGTCCATGACAACGTCGCTAATTTCTTTGACGATGCCTTCGCGCATGCGCAACGCCTGCTCTTGAAGCTGGCGTTCGCGCGTCTGCCGAAACTCGGTGATTTCGCGCTCCATGTTCTTGATGTTTGAAATCTTGTCGTCGCGTTCCTTGGCTTTCTGAGCCTTGGCATCGGCGCTCAGGGCCGGCGCTTCAAGCTGTTTGTTAAGGTTGTTGATATCGTCGAGCGCTTTTTTATAGGCATCCGCACGTTCGTCGTATTCTTTTTTCGCCTGATTCTTGGCGTCGTTAATCTTCGCCTCAGCGTCCTTGGTCTTATTGTATTCCCGGAACGTGCGGTTCATATCGACCGTCCCGATCTTCAAGGTTCCCTGCGCCCGCGCCGCGATCGGCAGAACGAGCAAGGAAACAACCGTCAAACAAAGCAATTTTTTCATAAGAGGGCTAAATAAGTCGTCGGAAACCGTCCCGACCGCAAGTGTCAATATTCGATTAAAATTGGTAGCCGACGCTGAAGTTCAAGTGGCCGTGACCGGTATTTCCAGCCCGGTCTATCGGATAACCGTAATCGAGCCGTAACGGGCCGATCGGCAGATCCAGGCGCAGACCAACGCCGAAATCAGACCCGAAGCTGTCGAACGTGGCTTTGGGCGTCAAATTGTAAGGCAAATGGTTTATTCTTGCGTACTTGGCGCTAGCCCGGGCGTTGGGGCCGCGCTGAACTATCAGTGTTTCATCCCCGAAATCCCATGGATCCGGATTGACTAAACCAGCGTCGTAAAATATCGCGCCCCGGGCCTTTTCAATGATGGGAAAGGTCAGTTCCACCGTCCCGCGGGCCATCGATTGACCACCGAGTGGCTGACCTTGGAAATCCTTCGGGCTGATGTCGCGGAAACGGAAACCGCGCAGGTTGTTCGACCCGCCCAGATAAAGTCGGTCGAAAATCGGGACGGTGGGGACGAGTTCATTAATTGGTAAACTAAGTTGCTTAGGTGGGTTTAATGGATCGATAACCGGCTTACCGTTGATATCAAAGACCTCACCAAAAAAGCCGCTGAGTCTGGTTTGCTCGGGCTTGTTCCATACGTCCACCGTGGCTGCCTCGACATCGAACAAAAGGATCAGATCTCCGGGGAACCGGATATATTTGGTTGCTTCGATATCAAATCCGTAAATTTGCTCGTCTCCACCCAACGGGCCTCCGGCAACGTAAGACGTGATGGAAATTCGCTCGCCCTTTCGGGTCAAAAACGGATTGTCCCTCCGGTCCCAAACTAAACTGGTGGTGACCGAGCTCTTCGTCGTTGTCCCTTCTTCAGCAAGAAGTTCCGGCGAGACGCCATTGGCCACGTTAAAGATATCGTAATTTTGTATGCTGTAACCGAGGACTGCGTAGACCCATGAGAAGAGCGGCTTGCGCGCCTCCAGTGAAAAGCCGTAGTTACGCTGGTCGTAGGCCGAACTTAGATAGTTCGCTTCGGAATAAAATAGCTGCCCGCCGAGCGAAAGCCGCTGATCGAGAAAATAAGGCTCGGTCAAGCCAACCACAAAATCTTTCCGCTCACTACCAATCTGTGCTTTTGCCCGGAATTTTTGACCGGCGCCGGTTAATCCGGGCCAGTTTGTAATGTCGAAATTGCCCTGAGTCAGCTCCACGAAACCAATCAATTTGTCGACCGTGCTATAACCGGCGCCGAAATTGAGCGAACCGGTTCGTTTTTCTTCCACCTGAATCACCAAATCTTTGCGGCCCTCCACCCCGGTTTCCTCCGGATAGGCTTCGACTTTGGTAAAGTAGCCTAGGTTTTCGAGGCGTTTCTTAGTCGTGTCCATTCGCACCGTGTCGAACACATCGCCCGGCCTGACCAAGATTTCGCGGCGGATCACTTTGTCCTTGGTCCGCGTGTTCCCAATGATGTTGATCCGTTCCACAAACGAGCGATTGCCCTCTTCGATCTTGTAATGAACGTCGATCAAACCGGCGCCAGCGGGGGTCCCTTGCGGCAGAATGATAAGATCGACATATCCGCCGCGGCCATAGTTATCGGCGATTGCTTTCGCGTCGTCGTGTAAGTCCTTGGGCGAATAGACGGAGCCCTCCTTCATTTTGATGACCTTACGAATTTTCTCCTCGGTCGTTTCCTTGTAACCGGCGAAGGACAATTTGTTGACGTGATAGAGCGTTCCCTCCTTGATTCCAATAGTGATAAGAAGCGGCCCGTTCTTTCGTTCCCGGCCGGTCTCCTGCACCTCCACGTCGATGTAGCCGTGGTTTTGGTAATACTCTTTGATCGCGTCGAGGTCCTGTTGCAGTTGGACCTCGTCCAATCGCCCTGATTTGTCGATGAATGCGATCATCGTCTTGCCGCGAGTTTTCATCTGCTTGCGCAGAATCTTTTCGCTGAAATGCTCGTTGCCTTCAAAACGGATTCTTTTGACCGCGCCCCTCACGCCTTCGTTGACCGTGTAAATGACGCGCGCCGTCCCGCGTCTCTCGTCGATCGGCTCGACCCGGAAATCCACGGTAATGTCGGTGAAACCTTTGCTTTGATACCTGTCGATGATCTTTTGGCGCGCTTTCTGAAGATCATCTTCATTGACCGGCGAGTTCAGTTTCACTCCGATTTCCTTGCGAAGCTTCTTCGCACTTACCCGTTGGGCGCCGTCAATAACTAGTTCGCGCAGCACCTGTCGCGTTTGGACTGCGACAATCACCTTGACGCCGTCCTCTTCAGGCTGCGCAAAAATGCGCACATTCTGGATGGTGCCGGTCTTGTAGAGACTGCGAATGTCGTCTTCGACCGTCGAATCGGAATAGGGCTGACCGACGGCCGTCCGGATTTGCGCCAGAATCACGTCCTTCGACACGGTCGCAGGACCGGAGTATTGCACATCGATCGAACGGATGATCGGCGCCTGCTGTCCGCGCGCAATCGCCGGCGCGAACAATCCTAACGCGGTCACGAAAAGCATTACTGCCGTCCAGCCCCGTACCGATCCCGGAAATTCTCTCATAAATCAAGATGCCGAATCCCGCGCAGCATAAAAAACTGGCGCGGGACAGGCGCAATTAGAGGAGAAGCGGGCTATCGTCAAGGCGTGATTTTCTTCGAGTGGCGAGGCGCCTGTCATAGACAACGCCGTGGGCCGTTCAGTTCAACAGTTCGTAAGAATTATTTCGGCGGCGCGGTTCGTAACCCGCATCGCGAATCAATGATTCGATTTGGACTGCGTTCAAACAGAAAGTAGTTCCCGCCGCACTCACGACATTTTCCTCCATCATTACCGAACCGAAGTCGTTGGCGCCATATTTCAATGCCACTTGGCCGATCTCCGGCCCTTGTGTGACCCAGGAACTCTGGATGTTGTCGATGTTGTCCAAAAAAATCCGGGAGAGCGCCTGCGTCCGCAAATACTCGGCCACGCCGGTTGGCTGTTCGACCTTCAATACCGTGTGTTGCGGCTGGAACGTCCAGCAGATGAAAGCGGTGAACCCGCCGCTCCGGTCCTGCTGATCGCGAATGCGTTGCAAATGTTCGATCCGTTCTTCGGTCGTTTCGACGTGACCGAACATCATCGTGGCGCTCGATTTCAAACCGAGCTCATGCGCGACCTGCATCACCTCCAGCCATTGGTCGCTGTTAATTTTCAACGGCGAAATTTTCTTGCGCACCCGATCGACCAGAATTTCGCCGCCGCCGCCGGGGATGGATCCCAGCCCGGCTTTTTTGAATTCTGCAATCACTTCCCGTAGCGGCATTCGGAATGTTTCCGCGAAATGCTGAAACTCCGGCGGGCTGAATCCGTGGATATTGATGTGCGGATATTTTGTTCGGATGTGCTGCAAAAGATCGAGATACCACGCGAACGGCAATTTCGGATGGTGCCCGCCCTGCATTAGGATTTGAACTCCGCCGGCCGCCGAGAGTTCGTCGAGTTTCTGGTCGATTTGTTCCAGCGAAAGAACGTAATGGTCTTCATCGCGCTCCGTCCGGTAAAACGCGCAGAACTTGCAATACACGTTGCAAACATTGGTGTAATTGATGTTGCGGTCCGCAATGTAGGTCACGATCTCGCGCCCGCGTCCGCCGTAACTTTTTTCCTTGGCGAGGTCTCGCCGCACATTTGCCAGCGCGCCTAATTCTTCCAGCGGCAGCGAATAAAGCTGAAGCGCTTCCTCTGGCGAGATTCGTCCGCCTTCGAGCACTTTGTCGGTCAGCGCGTCGCGATTTAGTGAAACCATCACCCTAATTTAACCGATTCGCGCAGCGCTTACGAGCGTTTTGAGTTGGCAGGCGGTGCGCCTGCCCTACAACTTTCTTCATGGCTAAATCAATCGCCATCGTGGGCGGCGGCGTTTCCGGACTGACCTGCGGCGTTCTTTTTGCCGAGCGCGGATTTCGCGCCGCGATCTTTGCCGAACAGATTGGCCAGCAAACCACTTCCGGCGCAGCGGCTGCGCTTTGGTTTCCCTACGACGCCGAGCCGGCGGACAAAGTGATCCCGTGGGCGCTTGCGACTTACAAAGTGCTTGTCGATCTTTGCAGAGATCCGCGCAGCGGCGTCTCGATAATCGAGCTCCATCAATATTGCCGCACCGGCGAAATCCAAATCCCCGATTGGGCTCAATCTTTTGTCATTCCGACCGAAGTGGAGAAATCTTTTACTGTTTTCTCCTCCGGCTTGTCTCTCAACGTCCCTCTCATGGACACGACCATTTATCTCGATTACCTCGTGAACCGCTTTCAAAAAGCCGGCGGCTCAATCAATGCCAACGTTCGGTTTGAAAAGCTTGAAGATGTCGATCCAAAATTCAATCTCGTGATCAATTGCGCTGGAATCGGAGCGCGCGGACTCGTGCACGATATTGATCTGGAGCCGCACCGCGGACAGGTCGCGATCGTTCCGAAGATCGACAATCTGAAGTGCGCGATCGTTTGCGATGACGCGCCGCTCATGTACGCGATCCCGCGGACGAACGATTGCGTTTTCGGCGGCACGAATGACGTCAGCAATGATCTTGCAGCGAATCCAGCGACAACGACCGCGATCGTCGATGAATGCAGCCGCGTGTTGAAGATTGATAATCCGCGCGTGCTTAACGAACGCGTCGGTCTCCGCCCGTTTCGAAAATCAGGCGTTCGCCTCGAGTGCGGAAAACGTCGCGACGGTCGCACTGTCATTCATAACTACGGACACGGCGGCTCTGGTTTCACTCTTTCCTGGGGCTGCGCCGAGACCGTCTTCAGCTTTTCTTCGTCGGCGGAGTGAAAGGAGCGAGTGATTCTTACTCGAGCTGTGTCCAGCCCTTGTTCTCTTTGCCGATGTGAAGCACCCCAAAAAGAACTGCCACACCAACGAGACCGAGGATAGCCGATACGATATTAAGACCGATAGCGAGATTTACCGCGAACACGATAAGGCTCGATAGCGCAAATCCCCAGAACCCCCATTTCTTCCACCTAAACAGGGCAAAGGCGCAGATCAGATTGATTATCGCGATAGCGATGAGAACCGGAAAGGCCCAGTTCGGCATATTAGGAAGCCTCTCTTTGATCGCATCGGCGCCAAAAAGGTAGAGCAGGCCCGTTAACGAGTTCGCAATGATCATGACGATCAGGTAGGCCGTCAGACATCCGTGACGGTTCTTTCCAGAAGCGACTACTTCTTCTGTCATACTTCGCCGTTAGACTGTCCCGGACGAAACTACGTCAGCGCGACGCACTGGAAGGAGCTGACCACGTCGTCAGGGCCTTTGGCGGCGAAAAAACTTTCGTAATAGCCGGGGCCGAGGTCCCAGTGCGGGCCTTTGTAATATTCGTCCCGATAAAATCGCCAGACACCGCTGACCACGATCAGACAACTGACCCGGTCGTTCCAAAAATCGCCGATGTAATGGAAACTCAGATTCGTTCGCGCGTAAGCGCCTTTGAAACCAATGTGATCATAAAGGACGAGCTCGGGCAGTCGGATGGCTTCCTTGGAAGCGGGCGCAGCTTCTTTGCCGGCCGCGCTGGCGTGATATCCGAGCGACCCCAGTTTCCACTTCATGTCGATAATACAGCCGTTATCCGGCGACAATTCGGTTTTCGGTATTTGTCTCATAAGCGGCGGAGGTTCAAGGTTGATCTTGCAATAGCTTCTGCACGTCTGTCGAGTCGAGAAAGATGCCCGCGAATGACGCGAATCACACGAAAAATCGAAGGCAAAAGCTTTCTCTCTTAAGAATTCGTCTCATTCGCGTAATTCGCGGGTGGGAAACTCAAATCAAATGTTCTCGGTTGTCGGAGCGTAGCCGGATCGTTTTGTTCTGCAAATTGTGCATCGCGCGGATGAGCCGGACGGTTTTGCTTTTGGCCCGCATCAAAATGGAATGGGTGATCGCAGTCGTGCCTTTTGATTTCACCCCGCGCAAAAGGGCGCTGTCGCTGATCCCGGTCGCGCAAAAAACGATATTCTCGCCCTGGGCGAGATCGTCCGCCGTGTAAACGCGCTCGAGGTCCTTTTCATTGCCGTCGTCGACGAGTTGTTTGCGCTCCTTATCATCGCGCGGCCACATTTTGCATTGCATCTCGCCGCCGAGACATTTGATCCCCGCCGCCGCCAGCACCGCTTCGGGTGAGCCGCCGATGCCCATGTAAAGATCGACATCGGATTCGGGAAGTGACGGCGCCATGGCCGCGGCAATGTCGCCATCGCCGATCATCCGGAGCGTCGCGCCGCACGCCCGGATTTGTTCCACGATTTCCTTATGCCGCGGGCGGTCGAGCATCATCACGGCGAGGTCCTGGACGCGTTTCTCGGTTGCCCGCGCAACGATGGCGAGCACTTCGGAAATAGGCATGTCGATGTTGAGCGAATCCCCCCGCTTCTGCATGTACTGAATCACGCGCGGTCCATACGCCAGCTTGGACATGTAAAACGAGGGCACATCGCGGAGCGCGACTTTGACGCCTTCCTCCGGACTCGCGGCCGCAATGCAACTGATCGAGTTCGGCGCGCCCTTGGAAATGTTCGTCGTTCCGTCAATCGGATCGATCGCGATGTCGAACTGGGGCGCGCCCGGGACCCAGGTGCCGAGTTGTTCGCCTTTAAAAATTCCGGGGGCGTCGTCCTTGATTCCTTCGCCGATCACAACTTCGCCGCAGATATTCATCAGATCGAACATGCCGCGCATGGCATCGCACGCGGCCGCATCGGCCGCTTCCTTGTCGCCTCGCCCCAGCCAGCGGAGCGAATTGAGGGCGGCCGCTTCCGTCGCGCGCACGAAATCGAACTCAATGATGCGCTCGATGTCGTAATAATTTATTTTCGGCAACCGATGCATGACGGGCGATCATTTTCACGCAGGTCATGCGAGATGACAACCGCGTAAAAGGCTTCGCCTCACGCGGTCCTTTATTTAGGCATTGAGTGCGAAGGTTTCTCCATCTGCATTCCGCTGTGATCGTGGCGCGACGGGCGAATGCGCAGAAAAACTTGAAATCCGTAACCTGGCCCGCTGCCATAATAACGATCAAGTTCCTCCGGCCAAACGTCGATGGTGAATTGGCCGCCGAGACCGATGTCGATGTTGTTTCCGTGCGAAAGATCGCGGACGTAACCGATTGAAACCGCGTTGACCGGGAAGATTTCATTGAGATCGCCGGGTGCAAGAACGAGTTCGTGTCCCGACTTTTCCACGCGCTCCCATCGCGCGTAAACAGTGTCGCGCTCGCGCTGGTAATTTGTCTCGATCAGAACCGATTCAGTTTTTCCTTCATGAGTATCGTCGTTCTGTCCCCACACCAGCGAGGTCGCCCAGTTCGAGTCGGGGCCGAGCGCTCTATTATATATGAGCGAGGCTGTGGTGCGGTGGCGGTTCACGTCGGGTTCGAGCCCTTCCGGGCTTTCGATGTAGGCGTGCGAAACTTGCAGTGCCAGATCAGGCGTTGGGTTCCAGGAGATGCGTCCGCTGAATGAATCAAACCGTGGGCGATCGAAGTCGTAACGGTGCTCGTCCGGTTCGCGACCGGTGAAAACGCTGCCTTCAACTTTCAGGTTGCGCCATTGCACTCCTGCGGTCGCAACTCCGAACGTCACATGCGTTGAGTCCTGCCAATGATGGCCGATCGGCGCGTCCGGATCGTCCATCGCTGAAGGCCGATGCATGAACGTCGGCGGACCAATCGCCGGTTCGCCCGGATAACCAAAATATAAATAGCCGCTCAAATCGTCGGTGAGCTTTTGCGAAAGCGAAAAGGACAATTCGTCGAACAAGTCATGTGGATGCTGTCGATCGTGCAGTGGCTGGTCGTGCCACGATTCGCCGCTTTGCAACAAAAGCGGATAACCGCGGCCGCCTTCGGTCAGCGGATCCAGACTCATCATGAGTCTCCCGCCAATTTGCGTTGTGTCGCTAAACGGATGCGAATACATCGCCATGATCCAATTGGGGGCGTCGATCCGATCGTCGCCTCGGCGCGTAGTCACGTTGGTGTATCGCGGAAAAATTGCGCCGTGCAGCATCAACATGTCGTCACCGAACATGAACATCCGGCCGTACATCGGTGACGAATCCGGAATCCAACTCGTGCCTGAACTTTCGCGGTTCATCGGGTCGGCCACGTTGACCGACGATTGCATTTTCATTTCGCCTGCCGCGCCGGAGCTGTGCGAAGGCGGGTGTTCATGATCTGGCATCGCCATGCCGTTTGCGTCATGTGACATGTGTTGATGCGTCGTGTGTTCTGACTTCGGCATCGGACGTTTTCCGTTTTCTTTTATCGGCACCAATGTCATTCCGCATTTTGGGCATTGGCCTGGCTCAGCTCGCACGATTTCACGATGCATCGGGCAGGTGTATCGTTGTTTCTTCTCCTGCTCTTGCTCGTGATCTTGGCTCCGACTTGGGCGATTGGGGTCAATCGCCCCTACCTGGGCGACCGCGCCAATCGGACCGAGGGCGATTGTCGCGATCAAAACTAAAATTCGTTTTGTCATTTCTGTTTGTAGGGCAGGCGCCTCGCCTGCCGGCTGGAAAAGCGACAAGTCCGACGCCGGACTGGCAGAAGCGGTTGCCCTACAAGCAGAACGCAGTGGTCGCGCGATTAGGCGAACGATGGTGGAGCGTGCGCGCGCATGCTCCCGATCAATTCAACGAATGACGTTCGGCCAGGCGGTCCGGTATCGAGCGATAGCCGAGTGAACGAAATTTTTGGCGGCGCGAAAGCCGCAAACTTCACCAAGGGAAGATCGACATGAATAAGATCGACGATTGCCGGCGCAAGGATCTTTGCCGGCGTTGTCGAGACAGCGCGAAGAATTTTACAACACTCGGTTCCGGCAGGTGGCGGTTGAGGTTTCGCTGGTTTGGAATGAAAGGGGCAACCGCTCTCGGCCCTATCGGTTTTTGTGGCAATCGCGCGAAACGCGCAGTGATTGGAGATCGCGATCCAGGAGCAGATCGTCAACGCGACGATCACGCCACGCGCGCTTGCTTTCACATTGCTTCAATCGCTGACTCGGACCAAATGCTCAAATGTTTTCTTTGGGCTCGATCATTGGCGCGACGGTGCCTGAAGTCAGGCCTTCCGGAGGCACGACGTCGGGAACGCCGGGGGACACCGTCGATGCCGCGGCAAATTGCGGTTGTTTGATACGCGTCGCCATGAACATCGCGGTGAACAGCAATGCGGCTGCGAGATAATACCCGGCGGCGGGCAATTGAAACGAATGTTTCGGATCGATGAACCAGGCAAACGTCCATGAAAATAGAAATGGTCCGATGACGAACGCGATCGAGCGCAAACTGCCGATGGCGCCTTGCAACTCGCCTTGTTCGCGCTCGCTCACATGGTGCGTCATGATTCCCTGGGCGGCGGGAAAGGAAATGTTCCACATCGAAATGACCGGGATTGACGCCACGTAAACGGCGCCGCTTCGGGCGAGACCGGCGATGAGCATGCCGACGGCGCCAAAAAACTGGCCGATGTAAAGAGTGCGCTTCTCGCCCAACCAGGCCACAACTCGTCCCGTCAATCCGCCGGAGATCACCGCAGTGCAGACGCCGACGACAAAGAGCGACTTGGCGATGCTCCACGCATCCCAGCCAAAACGATAAATGGCGTAGAGCGCCCAGATGGCGAAAATTTCATGTGAGACGTAGGCGAGAAATTGAATCGTAGCGAGTTTCCACAAATCCGGATGTGAGCGCAGTAAAACGAGCGAGCCGACTGGATTGGCGCGGCCTAACGAGAATTCCTTTCGCTTCTCGGGCGCGAGTGATTCCGGGACGAAGAGAAACCCGTAGAGCCAGTTGGTCAGACTGAAACCTGCGGCCACCCAAAATGCCAGCCGCGGATTCGTGTTTCCCACCAATCCACCGATTGCCGGCCCCAGCGTGAAACCGATACCAAACGCTGCGCCAATCATGCCAAAGGCGCCGGCGCGCTTTTCTTTTGGAGTTACGTCGGCGATGTAAGCGAAGGCAGTGGGAATGCTGGAAGCGGTAATCCCGGAGATGATGCGACCGAGAAACAACCACCCAATGGTGGGGGCGACTGCCATGACGATGTAGTCGAGACCGAGGCCAAGGCTGGAAAGGAGAAGGACCGGCCGTCGGCCAAATCGATCGGACGAAACGCCGATCACCGGTGAAAAGAGAAACTGCATCGCGGCGAATACAGTCAGAAAAATGCCATTCCAATTCGCCGCGCGCGTCATGTCGTTGTTCAGGAAACTCAGGACCAGCTTCGGCAACACTGGAGCGATCAAACCGAGCGCGAGCATGTCGAGCATCACGGTGATGAAAATAAAAACGACCGCGGCCGGGCGTGACTTCATTTGATAGTGACCAGTGACATGCGATGAGTGACGAGTAAGAAGAGCAGCAATTTTTTCTCTTGTCACTCGCCAGTTGTCGCTCGTCACTTCTCTAATGACACCGCTGTCTTATCGCTCACTGAAAACGGAAGTGCGCGAGAGCAAAATCCATGGGCGCGGTTTATTTGCCAAAGCAGACATCGCCCAAGACGAGGTCGTCCTCGTGAAAGGTGGGCACATTGTCGACCGCGAAACTTTGCGTCGCGAAATCACGCCGACCCTCGGGCCGGTCGAAATCCAGATCGACGACAATTTGTTCATCGCGCCGGTGAATGCCGTCGAAAGAGAATTGTCGATGTTGTATAGCAATCATTCCTGCGATCCGAACCTTGGTCTCCGCGGTGAGATCACGTTCGTCGCCATGTGTGAGATTCGCGCGGGCGAAGAACTGACCCACGATTGGGCGATGACCGATGACGATGATTACTCGGTCGAATGCAATTGCGGCGCCAATAGCTGCCGGAAAGTCCTGACGGGCAAGGATTGGCAAAAGCCGGAATTGCAAAGGAAATACGCCGGCTATTTCTCGGCTTATCTCGCACGCAAGATCTCGAAGCAGTCTTGACCGGTTCGGTGCGACGGCGTTATCAAGGTGGCAACACCTCTGCCACGTATGAGCAAATCCTATTTTCCTGCTGATCGAGCCGGTCGCATCGACTGGTATAGCAATTTCGCCAAAGAGTTTCCGAAAGCCGGAAAGGATCTCGGATTCAGCGAAACCGAGATCACGAACGCGGTCAACGATTCGAACTACGCCGTGCACATTTTAACCACGCTCGGTCCCGACCTCGATGCCGATCCCGGTCATGCCGCAAATGCGGTTCTAAGCGGACAATCTTCCGGCGATTATGTCGATCTTCCCGCGGGCGCGAGCGCGCCGACTCCGGTGCGGCCCGGAATCGACACGCGCCGGCAGGCGCGCGTCGAACGGATCAAAGCCCACGCGAAGTTCACGACAGACATCGGCAACAAACTCAAAATCGACATCGGAAAATTTGAGGCCGCGAATTACAAGGCCGAGCTCGGTCGCGCGCGCCAGACCGGAAATTTTGTCACGATCCCGTTCCGTAAAGCCGGTGGCGGCGTTTCCGGGATCAATCTGTATCGCCAAGGCAAAGGCGACAAATCTCCGCAAAAAGTCGGTTTCTTTTTCCGGACACCCGCGATCGACACGTCGCCCGGCAAAAGCGAACTCAAATACACCGCCCGCGCCGTGATGAACGGCAAAGAAATCGGCCAGCCGAGCGACGCCGTGAGCGTGACAGTGAGTTGATAAGTTCAGCCACGGTCCGCGGCTGAGATGAAACGACTGTCGATCTTTGTTGTCCTGGCGCTCGGTCTTTGTCTCCCGTTCGCGCTCGGCGCCGCGGACGAAAAGAAAATGACGGTGGTGGATTATTTTCTGTTGCTGCCAGACAAGACTTTGGAAGCTCCGCCGCGCGCCTGGCTAGGCAACGCGCAAGTGATCGACAGGCAAAATGGCTACATCAGCATCGCCGGCGATGGAGCTCAGCCATCGTTTCAGGTCGCGCTGTTTCGTTATCGAGACGGACGTTCGCTCCTCGCGCTTTGCTCCGGTGAACTTGAAGGGGATGATTCGGTCACCCTGGACTTTTTCGAGCTCGGAGCGGACGGCAAGATGCACAAAGCATCTCGAAGAGTTTTTCCGATCGGCGACAGGTGGAGTTCTGGCGAATACGAATCAAAATATGAAGACTTGCAATTTGAGCTGCCGCGACAAGGCCGCACGATTCTCGTCCGCAGTCATAAGAGCGGAAAAGTTCTCCACAAGTTTACCTGGAACGGTGAAAAGTTTGTCGAGCAGCGTGACGCTGCATCCAATTAACAAAATGAAGTCGTTTTGGGCTTCGGCGTGGTTGCTTGCGATCGCATCTGTGTTGACCAGTTGCGGCGAACCGGAAAAACCAAGGCCGGCGACGACCAACGTCAGCGCGGCATCAGTTGGTGCGTCGTTCGATCAGATCGGGAAAGTGAGTTTATATCCGGGCGAATCCTGCGCCTCGCAAATCATGTTTGTTTTTCACTCTGGAAGATCGACATCGATCTCGCTCGCCGCGCCGATACGGCAATCGAAAATTCTTACGGATGCCGTCCATGACCGCCGCAGCGTTCGAGTCTTGGGCAGATGGCGGCGCGGCAAGGCGCCGGGCTGTTACTACGTGGAGGCCACCCAAGTCGAAGCGCAGGAAGCGCGTTGGTAAGGCGAAAAGTCTGTCGAACAACACTGTAGCCGCGGTCGTTGACCGCGGGCCGACGACAGCGTCGTCGGCTACAAGTCAATAACGGTAGTGCTCGGATTTAAACGGACCGTCGATTGGCACGCCGAGATAATCGGCTTGTGCTTTGCTGAGCTTGGTCAGTTTGACCCCGATTTTTTTCAAATGCAGGCGCGCGACTTCTTCGTCGAACTTCTTCGACAAGACGTAAACGCCGACCTTGTAGGTGTCGCGATTTTTCCAGAGATCCAATTGAGCGAGCACTTGGTTCGAGAACGAATTCGACATGACGAAGCTCGGATGACCCGTCGCGTTGCCGAGGTTCACCAGCCGGCCCTCGGAGAGTAGGAAAATTTCGTGGCCGTCCGGGAACGTGTACTTATCGACCTGCGGTTTGATATTGGTCCGCTTCACGCCTTTGCCGGCGTTGAGCGCGTCGACCTGAATTTCGTTGTCGAAGTGACCAATGTTTGCGACGACAGCTTGATCTTTCATCCGCTGCATATGCTCGAACGTGATCACGTCGGTGTTGCCGGTTGCGCTGATGTAAATGTCGCCGCGGCCGAGCGTGTCTTCGATGGTGGTGACCTCGTAACCTTCCATCGCGGCCTGGAGCGCGTTGATCGGATCGATCTCGGTGATGACCACACGCGCGCCCTGACCGCGGAGTGATTGGGCGCAGCCTTTGCCGACATCGCCATAACCGCAGACGACCGCGACTTTGCCCGCGACCATGACATCGAGCGCGCGATTTAACCCATCAATTAGCGAATGCCGGCAGCCGTAGAGATTGTCGAACTTCGATTTCGTAACGGAATCGTTGACGTTGATCGCCGGAACGAGGAGCCGGTTTTCCTGATGCATTTTGTAAAGGCGATGCACGCCAGTGGTCGTTTCCTCCGAAACGCCGCGCCAATCTTTCGCGATCTCGTGCCAGCGATACGGGTTATCTCGTTGGATCTCGAGCAGCAGATCCTTAATAACCTGTTCTTCCCTGTTCTCCGATTTTGTTTTCGCCCAATCGCTGCCCTCTTCAAGCTCGTAACCTTTGTGGATTAGCAACGTCGCGTCACCGCCGTCATCCACGATGAGCTGCGGACCTTTCCCGTCCGGATGCGAGATCGCCTGATACGTCGACCACCAATATTCCTCGAGTGATTCGCCTTTCCACGCGAACACCGACACGCCAGCCTTGGCGATCGCCGCGGCGGCGTGATCTTGCGTTGAAAAAATATTACACGAAGCCCAGCGCACACTCGCGCCAAGATCGACCAGCGTTTCGATCAATACCGCCGTCTGAATCGTCATGTGGAGCGAACCCGTGATACGCACACCGGCGAGCGGTTTTTGGGGTGCGTACTTTTCGCGGATCGCCATCAATCCGGGCATTTCCTTTTCCGCGATCGAAATTTCCTTCCGGCCAAAGTCGGCCAACGAGATGTCTTTAACTTTGAAATGCTGTTTCGTGTTTGTCTTCGTGCTGATCATAAATTTATTTCGCCGCCTTTTTCAGCGCGGCGGCCTTGTCAGTTTTTTCCCAAGTGATCTCAGGGTCGTCGACTTTGCCGAAGTGACCGTAGTTCGTCGTCTTTGAGTAAATCGGGCGGAGCAGATCGAGCTGATCGATAATGTCGGCCGGTTTAAAGCTGAATGTCTGCAGCACCGCCTGCTCGATCGCTTCTTCGTCGACGCTGCCGGTGCAGAACGTGTCAACATGGACGCTGAGCGGTTTGGGATGACCGATTGCGTAGGCGAACTGTACTTCGCATTTCGATGCCAGTCCGGCCGCGACCACGTTCTTCGCGACCCAACGTCCCATGTAAGCCGCGCTGCGATCGACTTTGCTCGGATCTTTTCCGGAAAATGCGCCGCCGCCGTGGCGTCCCATTCCGCCGTAACTATCGACAATAATCTTGCGGCCGGTCAGACCAGTGTCGCCTTGCGGTCCGCCAACCACGAAATTGCCGGTGGGATTGACCAGAAATTGCGTGCTCTCGCTTAACATTTCCTTCGGCAAAACTTTTTTGATCACTTCTTCGATCACGAAGCTCCGGATTTCGGAATGTTTGACGTCGCGGGAGTGTTGCGTTGAAACAACAACGCAGGAAATGCCGATCGGTCGGCCATTTTCGTAAATAACTGAGACCTGCGATTTCGCGTCCGGTCGGAGCCAGCCGACTTTTCCGCTCTTGCGAATGCGAGTGAGCTCGCGTCCGAGCCGATGCGCAAACATGATCGGCGCCGGCATGAGCTCCGGCGTTTCGTCGCAGGCGTAACCAAACATCAACCCCTGATCGCCCGCGCCCTGTTCGGCCGTTTCTTTGCCATCGGCTGCGCGCGCATCGACGCCCTGGGCGATGTCAGGCGATTGTTTGGTGATGATGTTCTGGATGTCGATCTTATCCGCGTGAAAGACGTCATCGTCGTTTACGTAACCGATCTCGCGCACGGTCTCACGGACGATTTTGTTGATTGGAAGAACCGCGCCGAGCGGTTTGTCGTCAGCCAGATTCGGAATCGTGATCTCCCCGCCAACGACAACGATATTGCTCTTGGCGTAGGTCTCGCAGGCAACACGACTGCGTCGATCTTGTTTAATGCAGGCGTCGAGAACGGCATCCGAAATCGTGTCGCAAACTTTGTCGGGGTGACCTTCACCAACGGATTCGGAAGAGAAAACGTAGCGACGTGACATAACAGGAAGTGACGAGTGACTAGTGACGAGTGGCAAAAACAGTCAAGCTGACAGCAACATATTGACCGATCATGATATGTAGATATATCGTCTCAGACCGCTGATGACGTCAACCATTAATTTATTGCGGCTACTGGCTGATCCGACCCGGCTGCGACTGCTGCTCTTGCTGGAAGAGGAAGAGCTTTCCGTGGCCGAGCTGCAGCAGATTCTGAACATGGGCCAATCGCGGATCTCCAGTCATCTCGCACAATTGAAGCGCGCCGGGGTAGTGGCAGGCCGCCGGGCGGGCAAGAATGTTTACTACGGCGCGACTAAAACCGCAGGACGCAATGGCGCGCGCGGCCGCGTCCAACAAGTGATCGAGACACTCGCGCGTGAAATTCCCGAAACCGGCCGCGACCGGACGGCGCTGAAACTCGCGTTGCGCAAGCGTCAGGACAAAGCGCGCGAATATTTCGATGAACTGGCAGGGAAGTTCGGTCGCAGTTACGTCCCGGGACGATCGTGGAAAGCGCTCTCGCACGCATTGATCTCGCTCGTTCCACGGCTGACGATTGTCGATCTTGGCGCGGGCGAAGGAACACTCTCCCAGTTGCTGGCGAAGAGCGCGCGTAAAGTTATCGCGATCGACAACTCGCCAAAGATGGTCGAGTTCGGTTCGAAGCTGGCGAAGAAACATGGTTTCAAAAATCTCGAGTATCGGCTGGGTGATCTGGAAGATCCGCCGGTTACAAAGGGCAGTGTCGATCTTGTCCTGTTGAGTCAGGCGTTGCATCACGCAATCAAGCCCGAGCGAGCGGTCCAGGCGGCCCACCGCATTTTGAAAAGGAACGGCCGGGTCGTTGTCCTCGACTTGTTGAGTCATCGCTTCGAAAGAGCGCGCGAACTTTATGCCGACCGCTGGTTAGGCTTTAGCGAAGTGAAATTGCATGAGCTTTTGGAAAAAGGCGGCTTTCGCGACATCGAAGTGAGCGTGGTCTCGCGCGAAAAGGAGAACCCTCAGTTCCAGACCGTCTTCGCCACCGGTGTTAAGTGAACGGGGCGTTGAATTGGTCTGTCTAATCGTTGCCGTTGAACGATAATCAACCGAAATTTGTTCTATGAGCGGTTTCTTCGAGGAAGTGAAGCGACGGAAGGTTTACCGTGTGGCGGTCGCCTACGTTATCGCCGCTGGTGGCATCATTCAGCTCGCCTCGGCCGCGTTTCCGGCCTGGGAATTGCCGAGTTGGTCGCTGCGTTTGGTCATCGTGTTGCTGCTGATCGGCTTCCCGATCGCGCTGATTCTGGCTTGGGCTTTCGACGTCACGTCTCAAGGCATAAAAACAACGCCAGCGGTGGTAACGGCGGGCTCTCATCGCCGTCGCAACGTGATCATGCTGGTTGCCACTGGCATTATTATTTCCGCCGCCGCCGGATTTTTCCTGCTCCCGCGCGCAGCCGCGCGCAAGATCGACAAATCGATCGCAGTGCTGCCGTTTGAAAGTCTAAGCGACGAAAAAGAGAACGCCTATTTCGCGGATGGCGTTCAGGACGATATCCTGACCAATCTCTCGAAGATCGGCGATTTGAAAGTGATCTCACGGACATCGGTGATGTCCTATCGCGGGCACACGCCGAACGTGCGCGAAATCGGAAAAGCGCTGGGCGTTTCGACCATTTTGGAAGGCAGCGTCCGTCGTGCCGGCAATCGTGTCCGCGTTAATGTGCAGTTGATCGACGCAACGACGGACGAGCATCTCTGGGCCAGCGACTACGACCGCGATTTGACCGACGTCTTTGCCATTCAAACCGATCTTGCCCAAAAGATCGCGAACGAACTTCAGGCAAAGCTTTCGCCGAGCGAAAAGGCGCAGATCGAGAGCAAACCGACCCAAAATGCCGAGGCTTATCTCGCATTTGTCCGGGCGCACGATCTTCAGAGCAGCTCCTATGAGGATTTGGGAAAATTAAAGCAGGGCGAGGAGGCGTACGAGCGGGCGATCACGCTCGATCCTAACTTTGCCCTGGCGTTTGCTCGGTATTCCCAATTGGAAAGCTGGATCGTTCACTCGTTTGAGCGCGCGTCGCCCCGACGGGAGAAAGCGCGTTCCCTGGCCGTGCGCGCGGTCCAATTGCAGCCGCAGTTGCCGGAGGCGCATCTGGCCCTCGGGTTTGTTTATTATTATGTCGACAACAACTTCCAGGCTGCGGCGAGCGAATTTGAGATCGCCGAGAAAGGATTGCCTAACGAATCGGAAGGCTATCTCGCGCTCGGCGCTATTCAAAGGCGCCAAGGCAAGTGGACGGAATCCAACGCCAGCCTTGAAAAAGCCGTCAGTCTCAATCCGAACGACACATGGTCGATGCAAAACCTCGCGATCAATTACGAGATGCAACGGAAGTGGGATGCGGCGAGCAAGATTTTGGAACGGGCGCTGGCGATCACTCCCACCGCATTCGGTCTCATGGAGATCAAGTGCAAGGTTGCCATTGAAGAGAGGGGCGATCTCTCTCTCGGTGAAAAATTCCTGAACAATGTCGATTCAAGCCAACTGAGTCCGGAGATCCAGGGCCAAATCACGGCCGGGCGCGCGCAGATGTTCATTTTGCAGCGTAAGTTTGGCGAGGCCGTGGGTGTAGCGGAAAAGCTCCCGGACGCGATGCTTACAACGCGTCACGGCTCTTTGTGCGGCAAATACACCATCATTGGAGCGGCGAAGAAGGCAATGGGCGATCGAGCCGGCGCGCGAGAAGCCCTCGAGAAAGCGAAGCGTTTCGCGGAAGACGACATCAAGCAAACGCCCGATGATGCGTCTGCCCACGCCGGGCTGGCCGAAGCGCTTGCGTGGCTCGGACAAAAGGACGCGGCGCTCGGTGAAATCAAACGCGCCCAGGAGTTGTTACCCGAAAGCAAAGATGCTTTTGAAGGTCCGGCGATCACGGAAGCCGTGGCGAGGATTCACGCTATCTTCGAAGACGCGGCCGGCGCCGTTCCCGTGCTCGATGGATTATTGCAGCGGCCGAGCACCGTCACGGTTGCCCTCCTGAAGTTGAATCCAATTTGGGATCCGATTCGCAAAGATCCGCGCTTCCAGGCTTTGATCGACAAGTACGGTGCGAAAGCTTAGCGCCGCGATTTTTGTTCTTCTTCTTTTTTCCACCGCCAAAGCGCAGTGGACGCAAATCTCGTCTCAGTCCGAGCCGTCGCCACTGCGCGGACTCGAACATCGCTACATCGTGGTCGAAGATTCCGCGGCTGGCGATCGCGCTTCGCTCGAGCTCGCGGTTTTTTCGACGAAATCGTGTCGCCTTCGGGTAATCGATCAACCAAGCGAACCGCATGTCGATTTGGAAGAAATCATGGGCCGCGGAAATTTTCTGGCCGCGGTCAACGGCGGCTATTTCGATCCCGACTACAAGCCAATCGGATTACTCGTGGTCGATGGAACGATCATTGCGCCGTTGCAAAAGGCGCGTCTGCTTAGTGGCGTCCTGAGCGCGTCATCAAAAAAAGTGCAAATTTCGCGCGTCGCTGAATTTTCGATGGCGCAAAAACCGGACGCCGCGGTCGAGTCCGGCCCGATGGTTGTCGATCTTGGCAAACCGGTCCGGGGCCTAGAATCGAGGCGCCCGGCTCGCCGCACATTTGCCGCCACCGGAGCGGGGGACAGGGGGGTTTTGGGGTTTTGTTCCGATGTAACCCTCGCCGATCTTTCCAGCATTCTCGCAACCGTTTTGGCTCCCGACTTTAAGGTCCAACGGGCGCTCAATCTCGATGGCGGCTCGTCCAGCGCTTTTTGGTTTAAACGCGCGAACGGAACGGCATTTTCCATCGCCGAACAAAAACCGGTGCGCGACTTTGTGGCAATTGTGCCGCGGTGACGATCATGCGCACATTCGGTGGATTCAAATCGGGCACCGAATTCTTTTACGGTGAAGTCCGTGGCGAGGATGTCCATCTCCTGGCAAAGCCGTATTGGATCGCCCTCGAGCGAACGGGTGAGCTTCGCAAGCTGGGGCAATTAGATGTCGATCTTCCGGTCGCGCCTTCAAAGCTGATCGCGGTCGGCTTGAATTACGCCGATCACATCGCGGAGATGAAACGGACACCGCTGGAGACGCCTTTGATTTGGTTCAAAGCGCCAAGCTCGCTCTTGCCGCACAATGGCAAAATCGAAATCGCGTTTCCGGTGCATCAAACGGATTTCGAAACTGAGCTGGCGATTGTTATCGGACGGCGGGCAAAGAATGTTTCGGCCGAACAAGCGCGGGATTTTGTTTGCGGTTACACCATCGCTCTCGATATCAGCGACCGCGACTTGCAGAAATCGGAGAAACAATTCGGGCGCTGCAAATCGTTCGACACCTACACGCCGATCGGACCGTTTGTTTATGCCGATATCGATGTTGGCGACCTGCCGGTGGAATTGCGCCAGAACGGTGAAGTGCGGCAGAAAGCGCGCACGAGTCAGATGATCTACTCCGTTTCCGAAATTGTTTCCTTCGCGAGCCAATCACTCACATTGATGCCGGGCGATGTGATTTTGACCGGAACCCCGTCGGGCGTCGGACCGATTCGGGCCGGTGATAAATTGGAAGCGCGAATCGGTGATTGGCCGCCCCTGCGGAATCCCGTGATCAACGCGAACTGATTGTTGGTCTTATCCTACATCCTCGGACGACGTCTGATGCGAAGTATAAGTGACGTTCGCCGAAGCGGAACGTCGCTGAAGAAAAGTGAAAACTTTTGTCTCGACTCGTGTCCAACCGTTTTGGAATAAAGGAGATGTGCCGAGCAGTTAATCCAACTCCGCCGAAATTATGAAAACATTGCTTACTCTCTGTCTCAGCTTCATCGCATTGAGCGCGTTTGCTCAGCCGCCGCAGCGGCCAGCACAACAACCGCCGCCATCGCCGAACGCACCGCCGGCTGCAGGTGCACCGGCTCAGCCCGGGGCCCCGGCACAACCGGCACAACAGCCCCCCGGCGGAGCAGCCCAACCAGGTGCGCCAATGCCTGGGGCGCCCGCTCAACAACCACCTGCCGGCATGTCGCCAGGGGCGCCGGGAATGTCTCCAGTCGGTCCGGCTGGCGCTCCTCCGGTGGGAGCAGCTGCTCCCGGAGCAGCTGTTACGGCGACATTGACTCCAGCAGCAAGCGCGGCACCCACTCCGGAAGTGAGCGGTTGGAGTAGCAACTTCATCATCGACAACTTTCGCAAGGGCGGTCCCATTATGTGGCCGATTCTCCTTGTCTCGATCGTCGCTTTGACGGTCGTGATCGAACGAATTTTCTGGTGGGGCGGCCGTTGGTTCCGGCGCGACCCGAAGCGAATTGAAAAAGTCTTTACCGCGATCGAAGTGGCGGATGTCGCGGAAGCGTCGCGGCTTTCGCGCGATTCGCGCGATCCGGTTCTGCGCATGATGTGGAACGGCTTGAACCATCAGCATGCGTCGTTGCAGGGCGCGCTCCAGGTTGCAGCCGGCATCGAGATCAAGCGCGCCGGCCGGTTCCTAGTGGTGATGGACACGTTGGTCACGCTGGCCCCGTTGCTCGGTTTATTGGGAACGGTCACCGGATTGATCCGTTCCTTCCGATTCTTGGGCAACGAAGAATTGGCCATTCAGGCTGTCACCGGCGGTATCGCGGAAGCGCTCATCGCGACTGCCTGCGGTCTGGGTATCGCCATCTTCTCGCTGATTCCGTTTAACTTTTTCACGTCGCGCGTGTCTAACTTAGAGTTCGAATTGCAAACCGCGGCCACGAACTTGGAAGTTATGTTGGAAGCCCAGAGTAAGGAACGCCCTGAGATGGCCATCGGCGGTCATACGCCGAGCTCAGCCAAGGGTTCCTCAATCTAGGAGTTGTTATGCGCGTTAGCTCGCCTGTTCCTAAGCACAAAGCGAGGATCGAGATCATCCCGTTGATCGACATCATGTTCTTTCTGCTGGCGAGCTTCATGATGGTCAGCTTGAGCCAGGTGCACATGAAGGGCATCAAGGTGAACCTGCCCACCGGGCAACGCGGCGAAACGCAGTCGAAAAAGGATTACATCAGCGTCTCCGTTGACGCCAATGGCAACCCTTATTTCGACAAGGAAGAGATGAATTACGACACGTTGACGGCGAGGCTGAAAAAAGTGCACGATGAGAATCCCGAGGCGAAGGTGTTTGTTCGGGGCGACGCTGACACCGTCCATTTCAACATTATTCGCGTGCTCGACATCTTGAGATCGGTTGGCTTTTACAAAGTCGCCTTCGAAATCAAGAGCGAATCCGCCAGAGGGATTCCCGGACCTCGAGGATAACGGCAATGCCTGGACCGCTTCTCTATCGACCACCTCCCCGATGGCAATTCTGGGCCGCTTTGGGTGGCGCAATTGCGATCCATCTGGCCTCGGTCGGTATCGCGGCAATTAAACACGAGCCGCCCCCGGTCGATCTGACGAATATTCCAACGGCGACAGTCGAAGCGACTCTGCAACCGGAAGATCAGCCAACGCCGCCACCGGAAGACATTCCCATTCCCGAGCCGCCGCCTATTCCGGAAGTGGCGCCGGAGTTTCACGAAGAAAAACCGCCGCCACCTAAAAACGCGGCCAAGCCGGCCGGTCCAATTAAGGCGCCGCAAGCAGGCGTACCGGGAACGATGTCGATCACCGGTGCAAAGGCGGTGGCAATTTATGCACCGAAACCCGAATATCCATATGAAGCAAAGAGCCGTCATGTTACCGGCAGCGGCGTTGCCGTCTTGAGTGTTGACACGGCCAGCGGCACCGTCACAGACGCAACGATGGCGCAAAGCATCGGCAGTCCGATTCTGGATAACGCTACAACCTCCACATTCCGCCGCTGGCGATTTCAAGCGGGTAAGGTTGCGCCGAAAGTGAAAGTTCCAATCACCTACACTCTGACTGGAGCCTCCTACTAATTTTATGCGTCTTGCTTCGCCCATTCCGCACAAACGCGCCCGGATTGAGATCATTCCATTGATCGACATCATGTTCTTTCTCCTGGCCAGCTTTATGATGGTGAGCTTGAGCCAAACGCACATGAAAGGTATCAAAGTCGCGTTGCCGTCGGCAACAGCGGTACCGCCGAACACGGTGAAGGATTATGTGTCAATTCGGGTTGGCGCGGGCAACGCGGTGAGTTTCGATGGGCAACTGGTGAACGACGACGACATCTTGCCGCGATTGTTCCGATTGCACGAAGCAAATCCTGGAATCAAGGTTTCAATTAGTGGCGAAGGTATGGCGCGTCATGGCGACGTCATTACCGTGCTCGATAAAGCCCGACGCGCCGGAATTGAGAAAGTCGGCTATCAAATTCGCGCGGCCCAAGGTGGGCCCGCTGCTGCTCCCGGCACTCCCGGGGCGCCTCCTCCTCCCCCACCGCACTAATTTTCAATCTCGCGGAGAGCTTTCCGCAGGGCTGCGATTGCTTGTCCGCGGTGACTGATTTTGTTTTTCGATTCAGGCGTGATCTCGGCAAAGGTCTGGTCGAATCCCTTTGGTTCGAAAATCGGATCGTAACCAAAGCCGGCGCTTCCACGCGGTGGATCGACAATCTTTCCTTCCACAAAACCTTCAAACACGCCCAGCAACTTTCCGTTTTGCGCCAGCGCGATAACGCACCGGAATCGCGCCGATCGTTTTTCGGTCGCGATGTTTTGCTTTCGTAACTCGCGAAGCAATTTATCGACGTTCGAAACGTCACCAGCATTTTCGCCAGCGTAACGGGCTGAAAAAACACCCGGCGCCCCCCCGAGCGCGTCGACCTCGAGACCGGAATCATCGGCGATGACGAGGCTCGGCAATTGTTTCGACGCGGCGATCGCTTTCAAAATTGCGTTTTCTTCCGATGTCCGGCCCGCTTCTTCCGGGGTCGCGATTTCCGGAAACGAGCTGAGATCGATCACGCCGAATGCTTGTCCAAGTAATTCGCGAAATTCGCGCGTCTTGTTCGGATTGCGAGTGGCTAAGAGCAAATCCATTTTCTTTTCCTGCTTTCCTGCTTTCCTAAGAGATATTCAATGAGCAGCGAGCGCCGCAAACCATATCCGTTCGACCAGATTGAGCCCAAGTGGCAGGCGATCTGGGACGAGCGCCAGATTTTTCACGCGCCGAATCCGGGCGCGAAGAATTTCGACGCGGCCAAACCGAAATTCTACGTGCTCGACATGTTTCCGTATCCAAGCGGCGCCGGTTTGCACGTCGGACATCCGGAAGGTTATACGGCCACCGACATTATCGCGCGTTACAAACGGATGCGCGGGTTCAATGTTCTCCATCCGATGGGCTGGGACGCCTTTGGCCTGCCTGCAGAACAGTACGCGATCAAGAGCGGCCAGCATCCCGCTGTCACCACCCGCGAGAACGTTACCAAATTCAAATCGCAGCTGAAGCGGATCGGTTTCTCCTATGATTGGCAGCGTGAAATCAACACCACCGATCCGCGTTACTTCAAATGGACGCAGTGGATTTTTCTCCAGATTTATAATTCGTGGTTCAATCCGAAAACGAACAAGGCCGAGCCGATCAAGACTTATCGCGGCAAGAATCCGGATGAAGTTCGCCTCGCTTACGTTGCCGATGTGCTGGTGAACTGGTGTCCTGAGCTTGGCACCGTTTTGGCGAACGAAGAAGTGGTTGATGGCAAAAGCGAGGTCGGTGGATTTCCCGTCGTCAGACGGCCGATGCGGCAGTGGATGTTGCGCATTACCGCTTACGCGGAGCGATTGATTGATGAACTCGAAGGCCTCGATTGGCCGCAAGGAATCAAATTGTTCCAGCGAAACTGGATCGGCCGAAGCGAAGGCGCGGAAGTCGATTTCAAGATCGACGACAAAAAAATCCGGGTATTCACCACGCGACCGGACACGCTTTACGGCGCCACCTACATGGTGCTGGCGCCGGAACATTCGCTGATCGATTTGATCGTGACCGAAGAGCAATGGCCGGCCGTCCGCGATTATCGGGAAAAGACTGCCCGCAAAAGCGATCTTGAACGGACTGAGCTGGCGAAGGAAAAGACCGGCGTTTTTACCGGCACTTACGCAATCAATCCGGTCAACGAGGAGAAAATTCCAATTTGGATCGCCGATTACGTTCTGCTCGGCTATGGCACCGGCGCGATCATGGCCGTGCCAGCGCATGACGAGCGCGATCTTGAGTTCGCCCGCAAATTCAATTTACCGATTCGCCGGGTTGTTCAGCCGCCGGGAGATGAAGAACCGATCGGTTTCGTGGGCGACGGCATCGCGATCAATTCCCCGATCATCGACGGTCTCCGGTCCCGCGAAGCCATTCGCAAAATCACCGCCTGGCTGGAAGAACGCGGGCTCGGCAAACGCGCGATCAACTACAAACTGCACGACTGGCTTTTCTCACGGCAACGCTATTGGGGCGAGCCGTTCCCGATCGTGTGGGAGTCCGAGCCGGACGGGCCTAAACATCGCGCGCTTGGTGAAAGCGAGCTGCCGGTGGTTCCGCCGGCATTGGAAGATTACAAACCGACCGGCACCGGGGAGCCGCCACTGGCGAAAGCGAAGGATTGGATTCGTTACTCAAAGAAAGCCGTGCGCGAAACAAACGTGATGCCGCAGTGGGCCGGCTCGTGTTGGTACTATCTGCGCTTTTGCGATCCGCAAAACGATCAACGGTTCGTGGGCGAGAAGACCGAGAAATATTGGATGGGCGGCGACAAACCGGGCGGCGTCGATCTTTACGTGGGCGGAACTGAACATGCCGTGCTCCATCTGCTCTACGCGCGTTTCTGGCACAAAGTGCTCTTCGATCTTCGCTACGTTTCGAAACCGGAGCCGTTTCAGCGCTTGGTCAATCAGGGAATCATTCTCGGCGAAGACAATCAGAAAATGTCGAAGTCGCGCGGCAACATCGTCAACCCGGATGATGTGATCGAGCAATACGGCGCGGACGCGTTTCGTTGCTACGAAATGTTCATGGGCCCGCTCGAGCAAATGAAACCGTGGAGCATGCGCGGCGTGGAAGGGATTGCCCGGTTCCTTGCCCGAGTCTGGCGGTTGATGATGTCGGAGAACCAGGCGGGCCAATGGGGATTATCGCCCGCGGTGCAAGATGTCGATCTTACCAAGGCGCAGCGGAAAATCCTGCATGCGACGATCAAGAAGGTGACCGACGACATCGAGTCTCTCTCATTTAATACCGCCATCTCACAGATGATGATTTTCGTGAACGCGTTTACCACTGCCCAAACGATACCGATCTCGGCAATGCAACCCTTTCTTGTCTTGCTCAATCCTTTCGCGCCCCATTTGAGTTCCGAGCTCTGGGAAAAGTTGAAGTTGCCTGGTCAAATCACGGAACAGCCATGGCCGGGTTACGACGAAAGATTCCTGGTCGAAGACGAAGTCGAAATCGTGATTCAGGTGAATGGGAAAGTGCGAGACCGAATGAAGATGTCGATCCAGGCGAGCGAAGAGGAAATCAAGAACGCCGCGCTTGCCCTCCCAAAAATTCAGGGGCTCACTGCGGGTAAGCAAATTCGTAAAGTCGTCGTGATTCCGAAGAAGCTGGTAAACATCGTCCAATGAAAAAAGCTTGGAAAGAATTCAAAGAGTTCGCGATCAAGGGAAACGCGGTTGATCTTGCGGTCGGCGTGATCATCGGCGCTGCCTTCGGCGGGATCATCAATTCGCTGGTTAAAGACGTTGTCATGCCGCCGGTCAGTTTGCTCACGGGCGGCCTCGATTTTTCAAACAAGTTCATCGTGCTGCGCGCGGCGAAAGACGGCTCAATCGCGTTTAACACGCCGGCGGACGCGGCCAAAGCGGGAGCTGTTACCTGGAATTACGGCAATTTTATCACGTTGATCATCAATTTTCTGATTGTCGCGGGTGCAGTTTTCTTCCTTATCCGGGCCATGAATCGCTTGAAGCAACCCAAACACGCCGAACCGGTGACAAAGGAGTGCCCCGCTTGTGCGATGACGATCCCGGTAAAGGCGAGCCGCTGTCCGCATTGCACGACGGAATTTTCCCGACAATCGCCCGTGTAACTGGCCTGTAGTCTGCTGCTAAATGGGGTGTGCCTCGGGTCGGCTGTTTCCTCTCACCAAATAAGTACTTGCCGGGTGGACCTTCGATGCTGTCTGACGCCGCGGTGTTGCAAGTGTCGAGAAGCCTTAGCCTTACAATAGTTCTTGGTGTTGGTTGTATTCTCGTTGGTTGCGCAGAACAAGCTGTAGTGCAGAAGCCCTTGGCTGCTGTCGAAGCCGCGAATTCGCACCTTGGTCGCATGCCCGATGTCCGTACCACCGCTTACACGCGGATCGAAAAAGGCGGACGTCGAAACGCGCTCGGCAAATATCTCTCGGGTCATCACGTCATGAGCGCCGCCTCTGATTGGTCGCGCTTCCCGCTCGGGACTCGCTTTCGAATCTGTAGTACGCAGGAGGAATTTATCATCGACGATTACGGAACGGCGCTAGTCGGTACCAGTACGATCGATCTTTACAAGCCGACCAAGCTGGAGATGAAACGCTGGGGTGTGCGCAATGTCGACATCGACATTCTGCAATGGGGTTCTGAGGAGCAGAGCCTCAAAGTGCTCGGCCCGCGCGCGAAACATCAAACCGCTCGACGCATGATTGCTTCGCTTCGGAAAAAGAACGTCGTTCCTGCCTCGAAGGTGGCCAGCGCTTCTAAGGAAGCTTCGGCTCGGCCCTCATCCAGTCGCACTTTGGATTGATTAACGGCCCAGGCCGCCGATTTTCCCGAGAATGAAAATTCTCGTTGTCGGTGGCGCCGGATACATCGGGAGCGTTTGCGCCGAGCTATTGCTCGACCAAGGCCACGGCGTCACGATTTTCGATAACTTGAGCGAAGGTCATCGTCGCGCGCTCGATCCACGGGCTGAATTCGTCGAAGGCGATTTGGTAGATCGGCAGTTGATCGAGAAGACACTGGCGAAGCAACAACCGGACGCGGTCATGCATTTCGCGGCCAACGCGCTCGTTGGCGAATCGATGCAGAATCCGTCGAAATATTTTCGCAACAACATCGCCAACGGCCTCAATCTGCTCGACGCGATGATCACCGCAGGTGTTGAGAAGATCATTTTCTCTTCCACTTGCGCGATCTTCGGTCCGCCCGAGCGCGTGCCGATTGATGAAACGATGACACCCCGGCCGATCAATCCCTACGGCGAATCAAAATTGGCCTTCGAAAAAATTCTCCGCTGGTATGGCGAAATCCACGGGTTGAAATTCGTTTCCCTTCGCTACTTCAATGCGGCCGGCGCTTCGGCGAAATTTGGAGAAGACCATCGCGTCGAAACGCATTTGATCCCGAATATTCTGAAGGTTGCGCTCGGACAGAAACCAAACGTCGAGATTTTTGGGACCGATTATGAGACACCGGATGGGACCTGCATCCGTGATTACATTCACATTGTCGATCTTGCCCGCGCTCACATCCTCGCGCTCAGCGCGACCAGGGGTGATTTTTACAATCTCGGGACCGGTGGCGGTGCGAGTGTCCGAGACGTAATCGATTCCTGTAGCAAAATTACCGGACGTAACATCGACATCGTGGAAAAACCACGCCGTCCGGGTGATCCGCCGCGCTTAATCGCGTCTTCGGAAAAAATTAAAAGAGAGCTTGGCTGGCAGCCGCAGTTTCAATCCCTCGACGCCATTATCGAGAGCGCCTGGAAATGGCACCAAAAATTTCCGCGCGGCTATGAAGATTAAAAAAGCGCCCGCGAATTTCTTCGCGAGCGCGTTTGAGTCCTAATTAACTACCAACCGCTTCGATTACGGTTTTTGCGTGGTCGTTGTGGTCGTTGTTTCTTTCTCGGTCACAGTAGGCTTGCTCAGCACGATTTTGCGGACAACCATGCGTTCGCCGTCCCGCGTATAATAGACCGTTGCGGGCAGATCTGGACGCACCGCTGACCAGGTGACGGTATGGCCTTCCGGATCAAGAATCGTCGTGTCCTTACTGTAGTAATACCGCACCGGTGCCGCGTCCGTGCTGGTGCGGAACGTGATGTAATCCGTTCCCGGGGTGTAGGTGCTGATTGTTCCTGTGCTGGTGGCCGTACTCGTCTCTGTAGTGGTCGTTCCGGCCGCAGCATCTTTCGTTGTGACTGTGGTCGAGGTTTGAGCCATCGCTGTTACGACGCCCAGACTGCAGGCCACCGCCAATATTTTCGCTAATGTAGTTTGTTTCATAGTTGTCCTCTGCTTTGGTTAACCAAATGCTCGTTGTTGTAGATGGGTTGGACTTCTCGGAGCGGCCGTTTATTCGACCGCAATCTTGTTTCGCGCCCTGCCGCACGATCGGTCTTTGAAAATTATGCAAGCGCTTCCCGGATTTCGTGATTTCCTACCCGACCACTGCGCTGCCCGGAATTACATCTTTGCGCGCTGGCGTGAAGTCGCGCGCCGCTACAGTTTCGTCGAATGGGACGGTCCAGTGCTCGAGCCGACCGATCTCTACCGCAAGAAAAGTGGCGCGGAAATTGTCGATCAACTTTTCAATTTCACCGACAAAGGCGATCGCGAAGTGTCGATGCGGCCAGAGCTGACACCAACGCTGGCGCGCGTCGTTGCCGCGCACGAGCGCGCATTCAAAAAACCGCTCAAGTGGTTTTCGATCGGTCAATTCTTTCGTTACGAAAAACAACAGCGCGGCCGGTTGCGCGAACATTACCAACTCAACTGTGACATCATGGGCGAAAACGATTTCGTCGCTGACATCGAGCTGATTGCGCTCTGCATCGACATCTTGCGTGCCTTCGGGCTGACGGAAAAAGATTTCGTTGTTCGCATCAGTGACCGGGAGTTCTGGACTGATTTTTTGCGGCAACAAGAACTTCCGACCGAAAAATGGGAAGACGTTTTGCAGACGATCGACAAATCCGGCCGCGAACCGCGCGAGAAAACAGAGGAGAAACTTGGCAAGTTGGCCGAGCCAGTCTTCTCGATCTTCGACAAAGGTGGTCGAAGCGGAAAACTCGACCGACTGGTGGATGGACTTGGCGCGCGCGGACTTGCTGGCTTTGTCGATGTTGATGTTCGGATTGTGCGCGGTCTGGCTTATTACACCGGCACCGTTTTCGAAGTCTTCGATCGCGCTGGAAAACTGCGAGCGATTGCCGGTGGCGGACGCTACGACAATCTGATCGGCCAACTCAGCGAAGGCGCGGTTTCGATGCCAGCCCTCGGTTTCGCCATGGGCGACGTTGTGCTCGGTGAATTGCTTCGTGATCGGGCCGCGGCCCGCGAGAAATTGGAAGCGGGCGTAAAAGAGCAAAACAAGATCGACATCTATGTTGTCATTGCCAAGGAGCAACGCCGTCCTGACGCGCTCGAGGAAATTCAGGAGCTCCGCGATCGCGGTTATCGCGTCGATTACCCGCTCACGGCCGACAAGGTGCCCAAACAATTCCAAACCGCCGAAAAGCTCGGCGCGCGGATCACACTCCTTTACGGCGACGAATGGCCGCAGGTGAAAGTGAAGAATCTCGCCACCCGCGAGGAATCGTTGATCGCCGGCGACGCGCTGCTGGACAGCGTCGCAAAATTCTTCAACATCTCCGGTTCCGCCTGACCATGTACCGGACGTACAATTGCAATTCACTTCGCAAGAGCGACATCGGCAAGGACGCCACCCTCGCCGGCTGGGTCCACGTTTCGCGCGATCATGGCGGCGTCATATTTGTCGACCTGCGCGACCGCGAAGGGATCACTCAGGTTGTTTTTCGACCAGAAGAGAACGCGCAGCTTGCAAAGGAAGCGCACGGTTTGCGAAGCGAAGATGTGATTCAAGTTTCGGGGAAAGTCGCGGCGCGCGTGCCGGGGACCGAAAACTCAAAACTCGCCACCGGCGAAATCGAATTAATTCCAAGTCAGTTGCGAATTCTCAATCGCGCGGCCGATTTGCCGTTTCCGATCGATGCCGAGATCCACAACGAAGATCTGCGGCTGACCTATCGTTATTACGATCTGCGCCGGCCGGAGCTCTCGCGCAATCTGCGCCTCCGTCATCGCGCCGCTAAGGCCACGCGCGATTATCTCGATTCGCAGGGCTACATCGAAATCGAGACGCCGATTTTGTCGAAGAGCACGCCGGAAGGTGCGCGCGATTTCTTGGTGCCGAGCCGATTGATGCCGGGAAAGTTCTACGCCCTGCCACAGGCGCCGCAGCAATACAAACAATTGCTTCAAGTCGCTGGTGTCGAAAAATATTTTCAAATCGCGAAATGTTTTCGCGACGAAGACCTTCGTGCCGATCGGCAGCCCGAATTTACTCAAATCGATATCGAAGCCTCGTTCGTAACTCCGGACGATATTTTCGCGCTGACCGAAGGAATGCTCGGGGCGATTTTCAAAGTTGCCCGCAACATCGACATCAAAACGCCGTTCGATCGGCTGACGTATCGCGAAGCCGTTGGCCGGTTCGGCAGTGATAAGCCCGATCGCCGTTTCGGGGTTGAACTGGTGGACGTGAGCGACGATTTCCGTGCAAGCGGTTTCAAAGTTTTTCGCGGCGCGCTCGACGCGGGCGGCGTGGTCAAGGCGATCAACTCGAAAGGTTTTGCCGGAATCACGACCGGACAGATCGAAGAGCTGACGGAAACGGCGAAGGTTTTCGGCGCGAAAGGGCTTGCTTTCATCAAGGTCGAGAACCGCGAATGGAAATCGCCGATCGTGAAATTCTTCAACGACGCCGAGAAAGCTGCGCTGAAGTCGAAATTAAAAATCGAAGAAGGCGATCTCATTTTGTTCGGCGCGGATAAATGGGAGATCGCCTGCGAAGTGCTTGGGCGGATCCGGTTACGCGTTGCCGAGATCCAGGACTTGCTTGGCACCTCTGTTAAAGGCTCGTCCGGCTCGGACATCTGGGACTTCCTCTGGGTAACGGATTTCCCGCTGCTGCAATGGAGCGCCGAAGAAAATAAATGGAACGCGGTCCATCATCCGTTCACCCGACCCAAATCTGAGGATGTTTCGCTCCTGGACGATGGGAACAAGTTTTCCGAGATCCGTGCGGAAGCTTACGACGTCGTCCTCGACGGTGTGGAGATTGGAGGCGGCAGCATGCGAATCCATGAGCCGCAGTTGCAGGAGAAAATGTTCGAAGCACTTGGGATCAGTGCGCAAGATCGACAATCGATGTTCGGTCATTTGCTCCGCGCGCTGCGCCTGGGCGCGCCGCCGCACGGCGGGATTGCACTCGGACTTGATCGGCTCGTCATGCTTCTCTGCGGTGCGGAATCGATCCGCGACGTGATGGCGTTCCCGAAAAATAATCGCGGGATGGATCTGATGACGCAGTCACCAGCCGACGTCGATCCGCGGCAACTGCGTGATCTCGCGATCAAGCTGGCGGGGGATGCTCGCGGCCAGTCCGGAAAAGAATCGCCACCGAAAAAGTGACGATTGTTCCAAAGCAAATCCACCACGGAAATTCCATGGTTGGAAGCCAGGCTGGCTTGACGTAAGCAACTTTGCCGAACAATCGCGCGACCGTATTCAGCAGGTCGCTCAGAATCGTGACGACGATAAAGCCGGTAATCATGGCGATGATGTTCCCGCGATTATTGCCGCGCGATTTTGTAAGCATGCCGGCCAGGAAAATGCCGAGCACAGAACCGTAAGTGTAGCCATAAATTCCGAGCACAATCGGAATGATGCGGACGTTCGGCAGCACGATCACGAAATAGGATGTGGTCGATGCGACCACGATCATTAAGAACGAGAATCCGACCGTTGCCCAACGCACGGTGCGCAAGCTCTGTTCGCCGGTTGCGCCAGGATTAATGTAAGGTTCGTACCAATCGCGGGTGAAACTGGTGGCCAGTGCATTGATCGCGGTGCTAAGCGAGCCCATGGCAGTGGCGAAGATTCCCGCGATCAACAAACCGCGCAGACCGATCGGCATTTCGTAGAGAATAAAATGGCAGAAAGTCTCGTTCGGCGATTTCGGAAGGTTGGGGTCGAAGTGTGTTTGGTAATAAACCCAAAGGAGCAAGCCGATGCTGAGAAATGTAAGTGCGATCGGGATGTCGGCGATTCCAGAAAGAACGAGCGAGCGCCGGCTCCGCCGAATGTCCACAGCCGTCAACATTCGCTGCACCATGTCCTGGTCGGTTCCGTGCGTAGCCATGGTAATGAACGTCGAACCAATGAGTCCGGCAAAAATCGTGTACTCGATTTCGAACATGCCTTTCCATTTGTCCCAACCACTTTTCGCGGGGTCGAGCCCGGTCGTGATGATATCGGACATATGAAACCCGCCGTGGAGCTCGGCGATTTTGTGCCAGCCTCCGGGAATCGCGCTGTAAAGCAGACCAAGCGCAACCAGTGCGCTGCCCATCATGATGGAAGCTTGAATGAAATCGGTCCAAACAACCGCCTTGATTCCGCCGATGGTAGTGTAGATCGCAGTCAGGATCACGATCACGACCGTCGCGCCGATGTAGATGAGGAGGGTTTCAGTTTGTCCCGGCCGCGTGCCGCGAATCATTTCGTAAGCGAGCACGAGTGCAATCGCGGCGACGTAAAGCCGTGCGCCCGAAGCGAGCAAGCGGGTGAACATGAAAACGGCGGAGGCGGCGTTTTTGGTCGCGACGCCAAACCGCGCGGTCAGATATTCGTAGATCGAGAAAACTTTGTAATCGTAGTAGGGCTTGATGAAAATGTAGCTGACGAGAATGCGGGCCAGGATCGTGCCAAAGGCCAGCTGGATGTAGGTGTAATTCCGCAGCGCAAAACCTTCGCCGGGCGTTCCGAAGAAAGTGCCGGCGCTCGTTTCGGCGGCGATGATCGAGGCGAGGACTGCCCACCAGGGAATTTGCCGGCGACCGAGAGCGAAGTCTTCCAGGTCACGCTCCTTGCGGCCCATGCGCAGGCCGATGAAAATGATGATGAAAAAATAAAGCAGGAGAACCGCGCTATCGATGGCGAGCCGTCCATCCATGTCGATCTTAGGTGACAGAATTTCGCGAACGTGCAAGGTGGATCGCGTGCTCCGTCGCGCGATGTTAGTTAATGGCGGCAGAGCCGCTAATATTTAGCATCGAGCAAGGGACTGCTCGACCCACCATGAAGCTCGCAAAAATTCCCGCGCCGGATTTCGATCTGGCAATGACGCTCGGTTCCGGCCAGGTCTTTCATTGGGAGAATGTCGATGGCGGATTTGTTGGAGCGATCGGAGATCGACCGGTCTATGTCGAGCAACGTGGAGATTCGTTATTGACGAGCTGCGAAGATGAAAAACTGATCCGCAATTATTTTGCGCTCGATCATCCGCTTGCCGAAATTTGTGCGTCCTTCCCAGTCGATCCGGCGATGGGCGCGGCCAAAGAATTTTGCCGCGGATTACGAATCGTTCGCCAACCAAAATGGGAATGTCTCGCCACGTTCATTTGCTCATCGATGAAGCAAGTCGCCCATATCCGGCAGATCTCTCGAAGCTTGCGCGAACGGTTTGGGGAGCGGCGGAAGATCACTCTCGAACGTTCAATCGAAAATACGGATGGTGGATCGGCCGCTCCGCGGGCGATGGTAATCGACTCGGCTTCGCCGACATTTGTTGGCATCGAGCAAGGGACTGCTCGATCCACCCAAACTTATACTACGTTTAGATTTCCGAGTGCTGACCGGATTGCGGACAGCTCGGAGAAAGAATTGCGAAAATGTGCACTTGGTTATCGTGCGAAAAATTTACGGGCAAGCGCAGGCCTGATTGCGAGTGGAGATGTCGATCTTGAGAAGCTGGCTGCGCTCATCGATCTCGATCTTCGGGCGCGGTTATGCGAGCTGCCCGGCGTAGGCGCGAAGGTTGCTAATTGTGTGATGCTCTTTGCCTACGAGCGGCTGCGCGCGTTCCCGATCGACGTCTGGATCGAGCGCGTTTTGCGTGAAAAGTATTTTCCGCGGACGCGAAGATTGAACGCCGCGCGGCTCCAAGCGTTCACAGAGGGATACTTTGGCGACCATGGCGGTTACGCACAGCAGTATCTCTTTCATCATGCGAGGAAAACCGCGAGGCGAAGCCGCACAATCGGCTCGACGCAGTCGAAACGGCGTCGTTTGTCACAATCCCGCGTGTAAGATAATGTTTTGGTTCTGAATTCAATGACCACGGCGGAGTTCATCATTGGCCATTCGGCGGACGATGCGGCCGAAAGAAAGAAGGAGGCGCGCAAGATTCTTTGGGCGCTTCTGGCGGCGCTCGGTATTCATTTGCTCATCGGCTATTCGCTCGCGGTTTTTGGAGGGTTACTTTATTCGCCATTTTCGGTGATCGAAGAAGACAAACCGGTTGAGCTGACGTTTGTCGATCTGGCCACGCCCGCGCCGGTCAAGAACGCGATGTTCATCCCGAACGACGAATCGAAACAAACCGAGCAGCCAAAAGAAAAAACGTTCGAATCGAATGCGAACTCGATCGCGGCGAGCGAAATTCTGCCGACTGGTAGCATGCCGCTGCCGTCGCAGCAGGGAGTCGATCGCAATACGATCGATTTGGATTCGCATCGGGAATCGTTGCCGAATGAAGGCGCCCAACCCCAGCCGAGCGTGGCGGAGCAATCGGCGACGCCGCAACCGAGCGCGCAGCCGACGCCGATTTCAAAATCGGAAGAGTTTGCGATGTTGACTTCCACACCGACGCCGCGTCCCAGCGCTGCGAGCACCCCGCAGCAGCCAAAATCAAGTTATCAACCCTTTAAACAAAAGACGCGTCTGGCCGGATCGATCACGAATCGTGGCACCTCCGCAGTCAATGCAATTGGGACACCGCTTGGCCGGTATCAAAAAATGCTTTTCGATGCGATTGGTTCGCGTTGGTACGCCTACGTCGAAGCAAAGACCGATCTGATCAGCCTCGGGACGGCGCGTATCAGCTTTGCGATTGACCGCAGCGGACGAGTAAGGAATCTCAAGGTAATGGCAAATGACGCCAATGAAGCCTTCGCGAATGTGTGTCTGCAATCGATCCTAGAGGTGCAATTACCGCCGATCCCAGAAGATGTAGCGAACGCCTTGCCGCCAGAAGGTTTGGAAACGGAAATTTCATTCACCACATTTAGCAATCGATGACGGCCGTTGAATCATGCTCGACGTTTTCTGCTCAATCGTTTCGCTGACCGTGATTATTTTGCGGACGCTGGCATTGCGGGAAAAAAATGTGCTGCCGCTCACGATCGAGAGTGAAATGGAACGCCTCGCTCCTGGCGCAAATCCGGAACGGCTCTTTCGCATCGTGCAACATGACGCCTCTTCGCTCGCTCGGATCGTGCGCGTCGCACTGGCGCATTTACGCTGGCCGCGCTCGGAAAACGTGGAGACGGTGCAAACGCGCGCGCGTCACGAGATGGTCCGCTTGGAAAAAGGGCTCGTCGTCCTGGAAGTGATCATCGGTATTGCGCCGTTGATCGGACTGATCGGCACCGTGTCCGGTTTAGTCCACGTTTTCGCCAGTCTCGGCGTCAGCGCCAGCTCAGCCGACCCGAAACTGATCGCGCGAGGAATTTCTGAAGCGCTGAACTGCACCGTATTCGGCCTCGGAATCGCCGTCCCAAGTTTGGTCGCGTTCGTTTATTTTTCGAAGAAAGTGGAAGTCCTTTCAGTGGAAATGGAATCGCTCGTGACGGATCTGCTTTCAAAGTGTTACCACGGCCGGCTCGCCGGTGGGCGAGCCAAGACGCAGGTCCCCGCGCAGACGGTGACGCCGGCGGAGCCCGCGACGCCGGAAATCGCGCCGATGGCGTGACACAAGATCGACACCTGTGAAATTTGCAGTTCGCAAGCGGCGCGCGCCCTCGATCATCATTGTCTCGCTGGTCGACATCCTGACTATCCTGCTGATTTTCTTCGTCGTCTCGACGACGTTCAAAAGGGATCAGCCCCAAGTGCAGATCAATTTGCCGGAATCAAAAACGGCGACGAGCGCGCCGGCCGAGCTCGAGCACGCGATCGTGACCGTCGACCAAAACGACGAAATCAAATTGGATGGGAAAACCGTGGCGGTGGAAGAACTGGAAGGAGCAGTGAAAAATTTATCGGAAACGCGCCGGAGCACGCTCGCCCTTCAAGCCGACAAGAAAGCGTCGTTCGGGACAATTGTTAAAGTCATGGACGCGTTGAAGCTCGCCGGCGTGAAAAATTTACCGGCATTTACACGCGGCGAATAATGAGATTGTCGATCTTGCAATACGGCGATCCGATTCTGCGGACGAAAGGCAAACCCATCGACAAGATCGACGCTCACATTCGCGAATTAGCGCAAAACATGATCGAAACGATGCACGCCGCGAATGGCGTCGGTTTAGCCGCACAGCAGATCGGCGAGGCGCTTCAACTCACGGTGCTCGACGTTTCGGAGGTCGAGGATCGGCCGAGTACGATGAAATTGAACGGCGAGAGCATCGATCCAAAAACCGCGATGCCACTGCTCTTGATCAATCCACAAATTGATTTGAGCGCTGAAACCGAAAAGGGAACCGAAGGTTGTTTGAGCTTTCCGGAAATCACAGGCGAAATTGGACGGGCAAAATCGATCACGGTGCAGGCCCAGAATTTAGATGGTGAACCGATCGAGATCGAAACGACCGGGTTTCTGGCGCGGGCGGTTCAACATGAGGTCGATCATCTCGACGGGATTCTTTTCATTGATCGAATGAGCACAGCGGCCAAAATAAGTTTGTCGAGCAAGCTCAAGCGTCTGCAGAAAGAAACCCGGAGCGGCGCAAAACATCGACAGACAGCGGCCGCGGAGACGACGCTATAACGTTGTAGCCGCGGCCGATGTCAGCGACATCGGCTATAGCATCAGAGCGCTTTGTAATCCACTGAGATAGTGCGGAAGACGAGTGCGTCGTGTTGCGCGGAGAAATAAAACAGTTCGAGCATGGTCGCGCCGATGGTCCATTGATACCCGACAAGCGTCTGGATGACATCGGAATCGGTGTCGCGAGTCCGGGAGACTAATTTTCCGGTGCCGTACTTGGCGTCAAAGTAGCGACGGATCTCGCCCATACGCTCGTTGTAACGTTCAATCGACCAATCGGGATATTCGTATTGCAATTCGACGCCGAATAAGGCGCCGCTTTTAAAAGTAAAGAGTGTTCGCTTCAATCCGGGATGGACCAAGCCCTCCACCGTCCAGAGTTCGCGGTTTTCTTTTTTCTCGCGCGAAATAATCGTCGCTTTCGCGCCCTTGAGCACAGCATCGACGCGCGACATCGGATCGTTCCAGCGAAATCCAAAAGGGGGCAACAGTTCTTCAGCCCCGCGCGTTGTTGAAACGACGAAGAGCAGCAGAACGGATGCAATCAGAACGCGCGACATGTTGAATCAAAGGCGCAAGCAGACATTAACAACGTGCTGAAGCAAAGAAAATGTCCGCGCTCGAGAATGCGATCAGGTGTGTGCGCTTCGTGAGATTTTCGTTGCCTAGGGACACGCTCGTTTTGGTTTTTCAGTCAAGATTTTTTTGACCGAAAAAGAAAAATAAAGTTCAGATTTTTTCTTGTCGCTATCGGAACTGATTTCTAATCTCAAGCCAGCGGCAGGGAGGAAAGGAAGGCACGCGTGAATAAGATGTGAACATGTCTGAGAAAGATTAATTCCCGAGAATGAGTAAGCCCTTAACCCTGTTAAATCGAGAACATAAAGGAGATGTTGACCCTGGTTCGCAACGTTTCATTGCCCGGAAGCTGAGTGCCCCTTTCCCCTCGTATTTTAGTGATTTTTCCCCGTTTTTGCAGTTTTTAATGCTTCAGATGCCGGCGGGGTTCTGGAAGCCTCGCCTTCATCGGAAGCACGAAGTTCCTCGTGCAGCCGCCTGTATGGCGATTGTGTAACACTGTTAACAAGTCCCCTATGGACGAGAAATGTAACCAGCTTTGGCAAAAGTTATCGGCCGCGCTAAAACCCCAGGTTAGCCCGGACACTTTCAAGCGTTGGTTCTCGGCGGTCGAATTAGTCGGCGCCACCGACAAGACGCTGAGTTTTCGCGTACCGAACAACATCTACCAATATTGGATTGAGAGTAACCACATGGCGGCGCTTCAGGCGGCCGTGCTGACGGCATTGGGCGAACCGCGCGGAATTAAATTCATTTCCTCCGAATCGCCGGTTGAAGAAATCGAAGCCATCAGTCTCGCAAAACAAACCGAATCCGGCCGCGAAACCAAACCGGCGAGCGGCAGTTCGCTTGGACTCAATCCGCGCAACACATTTGAATCGTTTGTGATCGGACCGAACAATGAAATCGCGCACGCGGCCAGTCTCGCGGTCGCGCAGTCGCCCGCGCGCACTTATAACCCGCTTTTTATTTACGGCGGCGTCGGCCTGGGCAAAACGCACCTGATGCAGGCGATAGGCCAGTACGTGCTCGCGAAAAAGAAAAACGTGAAGGTGATTTATCTTTCGAGCGAGCTTTTCATCAACGAATTCATCGACGCGATTCAGCACAACAACCTGGTCAAATTCCGTAAACGCTACCGCCAGGCCGATCTGCTGTGCATTGACGACATTCAATTTCTGGGCGGCAAGGAACGTTCGCAGGAGGAATTTTTTCACACGTTCAATACGCTTTTCGACGGACATAAACAGATCGTGCTTTCGAGTGACCGGCCGGCATCGGAGATCGCCAATCTCGAGCATCGGCTCGTCTCGCGTTTTGAATGGGGCCTGACCGCCGAGCTGCAGCCCCCTGCGATTGAGACGCGACTTGCGATTCTTCGCAAAAAAGCGCGTGGCATGCAGATCAAGCTGCCGGATGAGACCTTCGAGTTTTTAGCGAATCGAATTCGGAGCAATGTGCGTCGATTGGAGGGCGCGCTAATGCGTGTCGCCTCGTTCGCGTCGCTCAGCGGCAAACAACTCACCGGTGAAGTGATCGAGCACCTGCTCAAAGACATTTTGCAGGAGGAGGCGCGCACTTCGATCACGATCGAGCAAATTCAGCGGCGCGTGGCCGAGCATTTTGATGTGCGATTGGCGGACATGACGAGCAAACGCCGGCCGGCCAGCATCGCGTTCCCGCGGCAGGTGGCGATGTATCTGGCTCGCGAATTAACCAAATCTTCGCTCAACGAAATCGGCGATGCGTTCGGCGGGCGCGATCACGGCACCGTCCTGCACGCGTGTAAGTTGGTGAAAAGGCGGATGAAAGAACAGGACAGCATTCGGCAGACGATTTCGTTTATCGACAGTGCGTTGCAACGCTAATTGCGCTGTGAGATTACGGTTGCTGAATAAGATCGCACGCCTAACATCTTAGGCAGAATCGCCCTCATGAAGTTTAGCGTCACCAAAGAAAAGCTGCTCGAAGGTCTGCAACAGGTCCAAAATGTCGTCAGCACGCGCACGACGCTGCCGATTCTTTCCAACGTCTTGCTCCAAGCCACCGACGGCGAAGTGCATCTCACGACCACGGATCTCGATGTCGGCGTTCGCGGAAGTTTTGAAGCAGAAGTGGAAAAGGAGGGCGCTACCACCCTGCCGGCACGTCGGCTTTTCAACATCGTCCGTGAGCTGCCTTCGAGTGAAATCCAGATCGATGTCGATGGAAAAAATGCCGCTTCGATTCGGAGCGGACAAAGTTTCTTCAAGATTCTCGGATTGCCGGAAGAAGAATTTCCACCGCTTCCGAAGTTCGAAGATGCCAAAGTGGTCACGATCCGTCAGAAAGATTTGCGTGATGGTTTGCGAAAAACGTCCTACGCGATCTCGAGCGACGAAACTCGCTACGTGCTGAACGGACTCCTGTTCAGCATGAAGGAGAACAAGCTCACACTCGTGGCCACGGATGGGCGGCGGCTGGCCATGGTCGATATCGAATTGGAAATTCCGCGGAGCCAGGAAGCCGACATCATTGTTCCGACCAAAGCCGTGACCGAATTGCAGCGGTTACTGACCGATGATGACGATGTCAAGGTAAGCGTGTCCAATGGCCAGATCGCTTTCGATTTAAACAAGACGCTGTTGGTCTCGAAGCTGATCGAAGGCAATTACCCGAATTACAAACAGGTCATTCCGGCTGAAGCCAAGGAGCGTATCACCCTCGAGCGCGAGACCTTTTTGAATTCGCTGCGGCGCGTCTCGCTTTTGGCGAGCGAAAAATCGAATTCGATCAAGCTTAATTTTGCCAAGAACAACATCGACATCACGGCCAACACTCCGGAAGTCGGCGAGGCCAAGGAATCGCTCCCGGTGCAATACAAGGGCCGCGATTTTTCGATCGCTTTCAATCCGGAATTCTTAATGGCGCCATTGCGCAATCTGACCGAGGACGAAGTTTTTCTCGATCTGATCGACGAGATGAGTCCGGGGGTTTTGAAAATCCAGACACCGTTTCTTTATGTGCTGATGCCAATGCGCATCAGTTCCTGATCGAGCGCGGCGCGCACAAGATCGACATCGAGACGGCATAGATCTCTGTCCGGCGCGCGGATGACTCGCGCGTTTTCATTCAGCGGAGCCCAGACGGACGGGTCGGTCGGGCCGAACAGCAAAATGCATTTTGCGCCAGTGGCCGCGGCCAAATGGGAGATGCCGCTGTCGTGCCCGACAAAGATCGTTCTCTGCAGCAAAGCCGGCAGATCGGGCAACGGCAAATGTTTCGCGAACCGAACCCTTGGATTTTGCCAGATCGATTCGAGCTGCCGAGTTTGATCTTCGTCGGCTTCACCGGAAATGATCAGAAGCGAGCCATCGAAATTTCTGAGTAAATGATTTCCAAGCTCAATCCACTTCTGCAGCGGCCAGTTCTTTTTGTCGCTGCCGCTTCCGGGATGAAACGCCACGACCGGAGCCGACAATCCGGCGAGAAATTCCCGGGCACGATGTCGATCTTCGTTTGAAGGATACAGTTTCGGCGCAAAATCCGAAATTGGCAGACCGAGCTGTTCGACTGGCTGCGCCAATTGCCGCGCCGCGTGTGAAGAATTTCCGATCTTCGCCGAGCCGCCGACAACTTCCTGGGCGCCGCTGCGCCGCAGATTTGTTTCGAAAATTTGGTCGGGATCGTAGAGGTAGCTGACGATAAGATCGAACTCGGCGAAATATCTCATGAGTTCAGCCGGAAGGTCTGCATCTTTGGCAAAGAATCTCGAGAGCAGCCCCGATTCAATCGAGCGGACGCGTTGGGCATAAAAGCGGTTCTCAGCCAGCGCCGCGATGTGTTTGTAGCCAAGAATTTCGATCTGCGCATTCGGATACGCTTCCCGCAACGCCGCGAGCGCAGGGAGAGTGAGAATGAAGTCGCCAATCGCGCCGCCGCGGATAACCAGAATGCGCTTCAATGCGCCGAGACTAATATTGCGTAAACGCGCAGGCGAGGATCGCAATCCCGCAGACAGCTGCGATACCGTGCACCGTACGCCAGCGCATGTTGCTCCGCGCGCTCCAATTGATCTGGTCGCGCAGCAAGTATGGCATCGTCACCCAACAGAGACCGGCAACGATGAGCAAGTAGGCGAGCACCGTCAGGAACAAGCGGGTGGTTTCGTAACGGAAGAATGCCGCCTCCAATAAAGGCTCGGCCGCGAGTAAGCAAAGAATGCCCAGCGCGCGAACAGCGAGAAATTCCTCCACGAATCGCAGCACGAGCACATAACCAATTGGAAGAACGATCATCAGCGGGCGGCGAAAGCTGGAGAACTCCCCCATCTCCATCGTGGCCAGGAGCCAGAAAGACCAAACCAAAACCAAACTCAGAAGGACAATCCCGCCGACACTAGAGCGCGGAAAGCGCTTCAGCCAAATTTGCACCAGCCCGGGCTTGATCAATCCCGGCAGACTGAGAACGACCAAAGCCATCCCGGCAATGAAACCGCCTGTTTGTAATGACAAATCGTAAATCATGCGGCGATCGTTGCGACACGCTCTCCAGTTGGCACCGGCGTTCCGTAGAGACTAAATCCTGTCGCGCGTTCGATTCGAACATCGACAAGGACGCCGACAAATTCCTCCGGCCCCTCAAAGAGAACGATTTTGTTCGTGCGCGTGCGTCCCATTAGCCGCGACCGGTTGGTCTTACTCGGCCCTTCACACAGCACCTCCAAAGTTCGGCCAACCAGACGCTCATTAATGCGGCGCGCCGATTCGTTTACGATCTCGAGCAAATGGTGATTGCGGCGCTCTTTGATCCTTTCGTCGACTTGATCCGCCATTCCAGCCGCCGGTGTATCGCGCCGGGGCGAGTAACGGAATACGAAAGCATTATCGAATTCGATTTCTTCGACCAAAGCGCGCGTTTGATTGAAATCATCTTCCGTTTCGCCCGGAAATCCGACGATGATGTCAGTCGTGATGGCGATTCCCTTTCGCGCATCGCGGACCTGCCGGACAAGATCGGCATATTTTTCGGCGGTATAAGTCCGGTGCATCGCCTTCAAAATCCTGTTCGAGCCCGATTGCACCGGCAGATGGAGGTGATCGACCAGTTTTGGCAAGCGCCCGTAGGCGTCGATCAAATCTTCACGAAATCCGATCGGATGCGGCGAAGTGAAGCGAAGACGCTGCAAACCCTCGATTTCGTGGACGGCATCAAGCAATTGCACAAATGGACTTCTATTGCCGATCTTCGGAAACTGGTGACGGCCGTAGAGGTTTACGATTTGACCGAGCAAGGTCACTTCTTTTACGCCGCGCGAAACAAGCTCGCGGACTTCGGCGAGGATCTGCTCGATTGTGCGGCTCCGCTCAGCGCCGCGCGTCTGGGGCACGATGCAAAATGTGCAATGCATGTTGCATCCTTGCATGATCGAGACAAACGCGGTCGCCTGTTTCGGCACCAGTTGTTGATGGCGAATGGTGGATTGCGAGCCGGCTTCTTCGTCGACGTCGACGATTGAAAATCGCGGATCATCCATCGCGCGAGTCAATTTTCTTTCCAAGGCGTCATCCACATAATCGGCAACGCGATGAAACTTTTGCGTGCCGACAACGAGATCGACATGCGGCAGATTTTTGAGGAGCGAAGCGCCGCGCGCTTGCGCCATGCAGCCAAGAAAACCAAAAACAACGTGTGGCCGCTCGTTGGCGATGCGGCCGAGCATTCCCATTTTGCCGAGCGCCTTTTGGTCGGCCATGTCGCGAACGCTGCAGGTGTTCAGCAGCACCACGTCCGCTTCCTGCTCGCTGTCGGTGCGTTCGTAGCCACGGGCGATGAGTGAATGCGCGACCTGTTCCGAGTCGCGTTCATTCATCTGGCAGCCGTAGGTTTTAATGAAAAACTTGGGCATGGGCGGCGAAATAATACACGAGCGCGCGCCCCGCGCTACGGCTTTGCTACGATGTCGATCTTACGGTGGCGTAGCAAAGCGTCCGGGAAATGGATTTGCGTTCAGCCGCTTTCGCACTTCTCCGCCGGTCCGCGGATTCGTCCCGAATTCATTGAAAAGAGCCACGCCGACGACTCCGACGTTTTGGGTGTTGCGATATTTCTGGGCGGCATACGATTCGCGAACGGGTCCGAAACGAAACGCCGCAACCGCCTCAGTGCTTTGTCGAAAGCCTTCAACTTTCAATTGCGACTTTGGCGCCATTACATAACCGGGTTTTCTCACCGACGCTTTGCCTCCGTCCAGGACATCGAGTCCGTCGACCGACAAAACAATTTCAAGGCGCAGATCCGTTTTGTTCCGGACCACGATTGAGTAACGACGACCCTCCTCACCAACAACAAACCAGCGGTCGCCGATGATCATCCCGGCAAGGAAGCGTCCGCTCTGGTCCTTGAGGCCGACTGAAATCAGGTTTTCGGTCGGTGCGGGCAACAGAGGCCAGTGCCGCTGCCCCGTCACCGCGCCGGCCATCGCGCGAATGCCAGCGGCGTCATTGTAGTAAATCGCTGCTGTCGCCAGTGGATGGGTCGAGTCCGCGCGGCGAAAACTGGCGTAGCCAACACGCGACGAGCGGGTTTCACCCCATTTTGTGCCGAGACCAGGCCGATCAGTCGGCGCTTGGGCGAATCGAGCGGCACCGGCGCTGCCGGTGGAGACGTAGGATTCGCAAGATCCGAAAAATAAGAAACCGAAGAGCGCGAAAATTTTAAGCAGTCGGCGAATTTGTTTCATCCCGATTATACGCTTCCCAACTCGTCGATCTTTCAGATTTAATCGCGGCGCAAAATGAAAGACGGGACTCCGGCGATCGGCATCATTGGCGGGAGCGGTTTGTATCAGATGGAGCAGCTGCGCGATGCGACCGAGCAAAAGATCGAGACGCCGTTTGGTTCGCCGTCCGACGCGCTGATCGGCGGCAAGCTCAGCGGACGCCGGGTTTACTTTTTACCACGACACGGCCGCGGTCACCGCATTCTCCCGCACGAGCTGAATCATCGTGCGAATATTTACGCGCTGCGCTCACTCAATGTGCGCTGGATCATTGCCGTCACCGCCGTCGGTAGTTTGCAGGAAAAATACAAGCCCCGCGACATTTTGCTGCCGTCGCAATTCTACGACCGCACAAGTTTGCGCGCCCACCACACGTTTTTTGGGGAAGGAATTGTCGCCCACGTTTCTTTTGGCGAACCGATTAGTCTCCCGTTGCGCAATCTGTTGGCCGAGTCAGCGAAAAAAGTTGGCGTTACCGTTCACAACGGCGGGACCTACGTGAACATGGATGGACCAGCATTTTCGACGCGGGCGGAGTCCGAATTAAATCGCCGAAATGGCTTTGACGTGATCGGAATGACGAATTTGCCGGAAGCAAAATTGGCGCGCGAAGCGGAAATCGCCCTGGCTACAATGGCGATGATCACCGATTACGATTGTTGGAAGATCGAGGAAGAGCCGGTATCGGCCCAGACGGTCTTCGGTCACCTGACCGCGAACGCCGAAGCTGCTAAGAAAGTTTTGATCGAAGTGATTCCCCAAATTCCGGCCGAGCCGGGCTGGGCCGATCATCGGTCGCTCGACAACGCACTGGTGACGGAACGGGCGCTCTGGCCGAAGGCGACGGCAGAGAAGCTTCGGCCAATTTTGGGCCGGTTTTTGTGAGGGTAAAAAAATTCTTGCCATTTCGCGAGCTGATTATAGTAATTATAAAGCGTCGCCAGTCTTAGCCGCCACAGTTCTAATGAAAATCGAAATCGCTTTCTGCCTGCTCAGCCTCGCGCTACTCCCGGCTTGTTCGACTACTTCTCAGACCACGACTGCCAACCAAACGCTCGAGCAGCGCCTGATGGCCAAGTACGCCAGCAATGCGACCGAGCCGGGCGCAATCGGTGAAGAGCCGGCCCCTCCGGCCGAAGGCCCGGAAGATGTTCCGGCCGATGCTCCCGCGATGGTCGATCAAAATCCGGCGTTAATGCCCAGTCCGTTGCTCCGCTACTGGGCGTCCTCGCGCACTCCGTAATCGGCGAATCGGTTTCGTTCGGTCTCTTTTCGGGAGGCGTTTTATCGCGGCAGCCAGCGACCTAAGCTGTGTTGCTTCGTGTGCCGCTGAAAGCGTGAACCGCAATCGCGCCGCGCCTTTAGCTACCGTCGGGTAACGGATCGCGGGGACAAGAAATCCGTTGTCTTGAAGATTTTGCGCTGCGGTCAGCGTCTCTTTTTCGTCCCCAATAATCCATGGAACAATCGCGCTGGCTGGCTGAATCGAAAGCTCTTCCGCCAAGATGTCGATGTTACGCCAGAGCCGTTGCCGTCGTTTCTCTCCTCCGATCGATAAAAGAAAATCGACAGCCGCCTTTGCTGCCGCAGCCAACGCCGGAGGCGGTGCCGTCGAAAAAATAAACGAGCGGGCCCGGTTAATGAGCCACTCAGTCATGTTTCGCGATCCGCAAATGTAGCCGCCGCTCACGCCGAGCGCTTTGCTCAGCGTGCCCATTTGAACATCGACTTCCTGGCTCAGGTTCTCTTCGAAAGCCAAGCCCCGCCCATTTCGCCCGATCACGCCGACAGCGTGCGCTTCATCGAGAAATAACTGGGCGCCGAAGTCCATCTTCAGCTTAACGATTTCCGGCAACGGCGCCCGATCGCCATCCATTGAAAAGACAGATTCAGTGATAATCACAATGCGCGCCGCAGAGTTTTTTTGGCGCGCCCATTCAAGATGGCTCTTCAGTTTGCCGAGATGATTGTGGGGGAAAATGCGCAGGGTCGCTCCGCTCAATTTCGCGCCGTCGATCAGCGATGCGTGACACAATTTGTCGAGAATGATGACGTCGTTTTTGCCGACCAGCGCCGGAATTGTTCCGAGCGCTGCCGCGTAACCGCTGCTGAAACAGAGCGCCGCTTCCGTTTCCTTCCATTTCGCGAGCGCGGTTTCGAGGCGAACATGCGGCGATTGCGTCCCGCTGATCAATCGAGACGCGCCCGCGCCTATACCAAATTCCGCAATCGCTTTGGTAGCTGCCTCGCGCAACTGCGGATCATTCGCCAGCCCGAGGTAATCGTTTGAGGAAAAGTTGATCAGCCGTTTGCCCTCGAGATCGGCAATCGTTCCCGACGGGCTGGATATTTCGCGTAGATGTCGATCTAACGAGCGCGCGCGCAAAGCTTCAAGTTGCCGCGCGTAAATGTCGCTCATCCGGTCGACGGACTCCAAAGCGCCCAGGCGAGCAAATTGCCTGCATCCCGCCAGACTCCGGAGTGACTATCACCGAGGACAACGACAATGATGTCTTTGCCCGGCCGCGAACCGCTCGCGATTAAACATTTCCCGGCAGCCTCGGTGTAACCAGTCTTCATCCCGTTGCAGTAGGGCAATCGCTTCAAAAGCTTGTTGGTGTTTTCCAATTCACGTGTGCGGCCATTGGCGTAGCGGAAAACCAGCTGCGGCAGGCAAACGATCGAACGAATTGTGGGATTCGCATACGCCACCCGCGCGATCGTCGACAAGTCGCGCGCGGTCGAATATTGCCTTGCGTCCGGCAATCCGTTTGGGTTCACGAAATGCGAATTCCTGGCCCCGAGCGCGAACGCGCGCTGGTTCATCTTTTCGGCAAACGCTTCGATGCTGCCGGCATTGTCTCGCGCCAAACAACGCGCAACGTCATTCGGGCTTTTTACCAGCAACGCACGCAGGAGGTCGATCCGTTGATAAATATCCCCGGGTTTAATATTTAGTTTTACCGGCTCCGCGAAAGTGTCGACTTGCGCGACCGTCACCGGCCGATCCAAGGAGCCGCTTTCAGCCACGATCAATCCGGTTAACAACTTGGTCGTACTTGCCGGCGCTCGGATTTGGTCCGGATTTTTTTCGTAGAGCACTTGTCCATTACTAACATTGATCACGATGACTGAGCTCGCGCCGGTCTTCGGAATAGAGCCCGGCACGGTCTGTGTTGGAATCGGCTCCTCAGATTCGCGCGATTTCGCGGTGCTGCGATGTGTTCGTCGCGGTCGCGGTGTTGCGCTTGATGTCGCGTCCGAATCCGACTTTGCAGTCGCTGCAGATTTCGATTTCGAATGCTGCCGATGCGGCACGCCGGTCGGCCGAACCTCGTTTGGGTTTTCCTCGTCTGACGTAATCGCGGCTGGCTCGGCCGCGAGACAAAGGGCGGCGAGTCCAACCGCGCAGAAGACAAAACCGGCTCGATACCAGCGCTTCATGGGCGGCAAATTAGCGATAAAGATTCAACGCGCGCAAGCGGTCGTTACAAATCCTTGCCGCGCTGGATTAGTTCAATTTCGTAGCCTTCCGGCGCATCGATAAAGGCGATCGCGCTGCCGCCTGAAGTTTTATGAGGGCCATCGGAGAGCGGATAACCTTTCGCCGCTGTTTCGCGTGCGAATTTCTCCAGATCGTCCACTTCAAACGCGAGATGAGTCAGATCCGGACCTACCACCACCGGGCCGCTCTCGTCGAATTTGCAGATCTCGATTTCTTCTTCGCTTTCGGGGGCTCTGAAAAAAACGAGCTGCGATCCCCGTCCGGACGTATGACGCCTGGTTTCTTGCAATCCGAGCACGTCTTTGTAAAACGCCACCGTCTTCTCCAGATCGTTCACCCGGTAGCGCGTGTGTAACAGTTTCTTAACCATCGTGTATCTTATTGCCCCGTTAACCGATTAAATTCAAACTCTTCGCCGATGAAACTTGTCATCGCCGCCACTGGCGCCAGCGGTTCGATCTATTTGCAACGACTACTAGAGCAGATCGACAGCGCCGCGCACGAGATTCATCTGGTTCTGAGCGGTCACGCGAAACAAGTCGCGAAACAAGAGCTTGGCGCTTTCAAAATTCCAAAATCGATCGCGCAACACGGCGAGAACGATCTCAATGTCCCGTTCGTCAGCGGCTCGGCCCGATTTGATGCCATGGTGATCGTCCCCTGTTCGATGGCGACGCTTGGCCGGATCGCGGCCGGCTCAAGCGACACTGCGCTTTTGCGCGCGGCCGATGTTTTTTTAAAGGAGCGCCGCAAATTGATCGTTGTGCCGCGCGAAACGCCTTGGAATTTGATCCACGCGCGCAACATCGTCACACTGCTGGAAGCAGGCGCGATCGTATTGCCGGCAATTCCGTCTTTTTACAGCCGCCCGACTTCACTTGTCGATCTGGTCGACACGGTGGTCTGGCGGATTCTGGATCAAATCGGCTTGCCGAACCCGCGCGCCTATCGTTGGGCCGATCAAACTTCGCGCCGCGGCGCCCGCAAAAATAAGCCTTGAAAATCGAAGGCTGGCGCGCGCGATGGCTGATCGCGTTTGGATTTTATTTGCTCCAGGTTTGGGCGCGCACCCTCCGTTACGAAATTGAGGACCGCGCGAATGTTTTGGGAAAACCAGTGTCGGGAAATTACATTGCCGCGCTCTGGCATAATCGCCTCCTGCTGATTTCATTTATTCTCAAGAAATTTTTCCCGGATCGACCAGGCGCCGGACTAATCAGTGCGAGCCGGGACGGAGATCTCATCGCGGACGTGACTCAACGTTTTGGATTTGATGTCGTGCGCGGGTCGAGCTCACGAATGGGTGCCGCCGCCCTCCTCGAGTTGAGCAACGTTCTTAATTCCGGACACGATGTCTTGATTACGCCCGACGGCCCGCGTGGTCCCGCTTATGAGCTCGGACCGGGCATTATCTTTCTCGCGCAAAAAACAGGAGCTCCGATCGTTCCGATCACCATGGAGTATTCGAGTTGCTGGCGGGTGAAAAGTTGGGACAGGTTCATCATTCCGCGACCATTTGCTAAAGTGCGCGTCATCATCGGCCAACCACACCGGGTAAGATCGACATCTACGCCCGAAGAATTCGAAAACGAGCGGCTGCATCTTCAAAATGCGATGATGTCGCTGGTTGAGCGCCGCTGACTCATTTAAGTTCGCCGCATGGGAAATCTGATCGACGGCCGCTCGATTGCCGAAAAGGTTTATGTCGATCTTCGGCGCGAGATTGCCGACCTGAAATCGAAAGGGGTCACACCGGGGCTTGCCGTCGTTCTTGTCGGCGATAATCCAGCGTCGCGGACCTACGTTCGCTCAAAAGACAAAATGAGTCGCGAGCTTGGCTTGCATTCGGTCAAGCTCGAGCTCCCGGCTTCGACCACGCAGAGCGAGTTACTCGCGCGGGTGGAAGAATTGAATTGCGATCCCAAGGTCCATGGAATTCTTGTTCAATCGCCGCCGCCGAAACAGATCGATGAAGGCGCGATCGTGCGCGCGCTCGATCCGCGCAAAGACGTGGACGGTTTTCATCCACTCAATGTGGCCAAGCTGGCGATGGGCGATCCGACTGGCTTCGTGCCGTGCACGCCGCTTGGGGTGCAACGCCTCCTGATCGAAAGCAAGATCGACATCGCCGGCGCGCACGTGGTGGTTCTCGGGAGAAGCATGATCGTTGGGAAACCCGTCGCGCTTTTGCTCATGCAAAAAGCAAAAGGCGGCGATGCGACCGTGACGGTGGCACATTCGCGGAGCAAAAATCTCGAAGAGATTACGCGCTCGGCTGACATTTTGATCGCAGCCATCGGACGCGCGCACTTCGTCAAAGCGGATCACGTTCGCGACGGCGCAGTTGTTATCGATGTTGGAATCAATCGCATGGACGACAAAACCAACGAACGCGGCTATCGGCTCGTGGGCGATGTTGCCTTCGATGAAGTTGCGCCCAAAGCGAAAGCGATCACGCCAGTGCCAGGCGGAGTGGGGCCGATGACAATCGCAATGTTGATGTCGAACACGGTCAAGGCGGCGCGGATGTTTAGTTCGGCCTGACGATCTTTGTCGTTAGCAGTCGCATGATCGTCGGGCTGAATCGCGCGACCTGGACAAAACGTGAGGCCGTTTTTGGTGACAATACCGCCGTCCGGGCGAGTCGATTGACCCAAAGTCGCCCGCGATACATCGCGCGATGGGCGCGAACAAATTGGCGGAGCGCCGATTGTTCGCCACGGAGGATTTTCACGATTGCATTCGCGGCGAGCTGGCCTGAGCGCACCGCGTAATAAATTCCTTCGCCGGTAAATGGTTCGACCACGCGCGCCGCATCTCCAATGAAGAACAAATTTTCGTGCGCGACTGAAACTGGCGCGCGTGTCAGCGGAGTGATCGTGCGCCACGTCTGATCGGCCGGGAGCTTGAATTCCTGTTCGGCCCACGCCCGCAGTGACGAAATCGTTGGTGGCGCGCCAACCAGGCACAAATTCAGTTCGCGATCGTTTACCGGCGCCTGGCCGGAATATCCTTCGGGCAGAAACTGCAGCACAATGCGATTTCCGAAGTCGCGCGGGAGCGGAATGTGCGCTTGCAATGCAACGCGCTCGCGCTCGGGGCGCGGCAGGAGGTTGCGCAACCGAGCCACGGTGGAATTGCGTCCGTCCGCTCCGACTACCACACGCGCGGCGAACGTCTCCCTCACGATGTCGATCCTCCAATTTTTGGCGGCGGTCCGGTCGAGCGCGATCAGCGTTGTTTCCTCGCGAATTTCGGCCCCGAGTGTGCGCGCCCGATTAAGAAGAAGATGGTCGAAAAGACTCCGCTTGATCGCGATCTCGCTGTTATCGCCGCGCGGAAGATCGATGCGCAGCTTTTGGCCGCCGATGGCAATAAATTCCACTGCGTCGAGGGAAGCGTGCGGACAGTTCCGAATTTCCTCCTCGAGTTCGAGTCGCTGCAGCACGGGCCAGCCGGCCGGATTGATACAATCGCCACAGACTTTTTCGCGAGGAAATTTTTCCCGCTCCAGGACTAACGTTCGCAATCCGGCGGCCGCGCAAAAAGCCGCGCAGGTCGAACCGGCCGGCCCGCCGCCGACAATCGCCACATCGACAACCTCCATTTCGTTTCAGTCTGAATTGTCATCGGAGCGTCTTCAACATCGCTAGCGCGCGATTTAAAACGGGGCGAGATTCAAGTTATGAGCTGGTCCATTCCGATTCTTCGCATCGCCGGCATTCAGTTACGCATTCATATTACCTTTCTTTTGCTGATTGGCTGGCTCGCCCTTGGTTCCGCCGGTGCCGTGGTTTTTGTGCTGCTCTTGTTCTTGTGCGTAGTGCTGCACGAATTCGGGCATGCTCTCGCGGCGAAAGGTTATGGGATCAACACGCCCGACATCACGCTCCTACCAATCGGCGGTGTCGCGCGGCTGGAGCGAATACCCGAAGAACCAAAACAAGAGCTGGTCATTGCTGCGGCTGGACCAGCGGTGACCGCTATTATCGCGCTCTCTCTCTTCGTCGTCATCGCATCGCGAGGCGGAACCGACTTCGGTGTTTCCCTCCAAAGCGGCGATTTGGTCGTGAATCTCTTCAAGATCAACGTCTGGCTGCTTTTGTTTAATTTGATTCCGGCCTTTCCGATGGATGGCGGCCGGGTCTTGCGTGCGTTGCTCGCGACGCGCTTGAGCTATGCGCGAGCAACCCAAGTCGCAGCGACAGTTGGGCAGGCGTTCGCTTTCTTTTTTGGAATTATCGGCCTCTTCGGCGTGCCTGGAATATACAATCCGAATCCATTCTTAATTTTTATCGCTTTCTTCGTTTACATCGGCGCTTCGCAGGAGGCGGCGCTCGCGCAAATGCGCGATGTGTCGCGGCGGTTTCCGGTTTCGAGCGCAATGGTGCGCGAATTTCGCTCGCTTCCGGAGAGCGCGACGTTAGAGGAGGCAGTCGACGCATTGCTCGCCACGTCGCAACACGATTTTCCGGTGCTCGACGAAGCCGGGAAGGTGGCGGGAATCCTGACGCGCCACGATTTGATCGCCGCTTTGCGCAAGAATGATCCAGCCATTCGGGTGGGCGATGTCATGCGCCGCGACATTCCGACGGTGACGACAGGGACGCGGTTCGAAGAAGCGTTTCGGATCATGCAGGAATGCAATTGTCCGGCAGTGCCGGTGCTCGACAGCATGAAACGATTGGTCGGTCTGCTCACCCCGGAAAACGTGAGCGAGCTCATGATGGTCCAGTCCGCAGTACCGCGGCGTCGACCCGCGTAAGTCTGCGTCTTTTGTAGGGCAGGCGCATCGCCTGCCATTTTGAGAGCGGCAAGCGGTGCGCTTGCCCTACAATTCTCAAAGCGCGATTGTCGATCTTCGATGGCGGTCTCAACTAAGGAAAAACCGGATCTGCAAAAGAAGGTGCACGAAGTGCCGCATAAGCCGGGTGTGTACCTGATGCGCGACCGGTTCAATCGCGTCATCTACGTCGGCAAAGCGCGCGATCTGCGGAAGCGGGTCAGCTCTTATTTTCTGCCATCAAAGCTGGCGCAGGCCGATTTGAAAACGCGCGCGATGCTGGAGGCGACATGGGATTTCGAAACGCACGTCGTCCGGAGCGAAGCGGAATCCGTGTTACTCGAGGGCAAACTGATCAAAGAATACCGCCCGCGTTACAACATCTCGTTTCGCGACGACAAACGGTTTTTGCTGGTGAAGATCGACGTGTCGGAAGAATGGCCGCGTTTTCGACTGACCCGTCTCAAGAAAAACGATAATGCGCGCTACTTCGGCCCTTACGCGGATGCCGGCGCGTTACGCCAGACTCTGAACTTGATGCGGAAGAAATTTGGCGTGCTCACGTTTGGCCGGGGAGCACCGACCGAACGCGAACTGAAATCTTCGACTTATCAGGTGCCGGTGCGCTTGAGCGAAATTACGGCGGAGCAATATCGCGAACGTGCCGCGCGAGCCTGCGAATTTCTGGAGGGTCATTCGCGCGAAATGATCGACGCCTTGGATGAGCAGATGCGCAAAGCGGCTGAGAAAATGGAATTCGAAAAAGCGGCCGAGCTTCGCAACATGATTGACGACGTGCGCCAAACGACCAAACAGGTGCGGCGCTTCACCCGCGGAACACTTCCGAGCGCGATCGATCCGCTGGCCGATGTTCAGGCGCTCGGCGATGCGTTGCAGCTTCCGCGATTGCCGCGGGTAATGGAGTGTTTCGACATCTCTAACATTTCCATCACCCACGTGGTCGCCTCGATGGTGTGTTTCCGCGATGGCGTGCCGGATAAGGATTGTTACCGCCGATATCGAGTGCGGACCGTCGAAGGCCAGGACGATTTCGCCAGCATGGCCGAAGTCGTCAGGCGGCGTTATTCGCGCGTGCTTCTCGAAGCGCGCGAAAGAAATCCGGACGTTGCGGAGTTTTCACAAGAGAATCCCGCAGACGCAATAGATCGCGTGTCGGATAAAAACGAGCGCGAGTTCGTGGCCGTTCGTTTGCCGGACTTAATCATCGTCGATGGTGGCAAAGGACAACTCTCGTCGGCGTGTCGCGAGTTGCAGAGATTGGGCCTGCATGATTTGCCAATCATCGGTTTGGCGAAAGAGCATGAGGAGATTTACCGGCCTGGCCGGGCAATGCCGTTGCAACTGCCGGTGGATTCAGGAGCACTCCACCTGCTTCAGCGAATCCGCGACGAAGCGCATCGCTTCGCGAATGCTTATCACCAACTGCTGCTCAAGAAGCGGATCGACGAAAGTATTCTCGATGATTGTCCGGGCGTGAGTCAGAACCGGAAAAGCCTGCTACTGCGAAAATTCGGTTCGGTCAATCGCTTGCGCAAAGCAAGCGTCGAGCAAATTGCGGCGACCGAGGGGATCGGGCCGAAACTGGCTGAAGAAGTGCATCGCTTTCTGCAACGGCATTGACGCAGGCGTGTCGCAACGGAAGATGTCGATCTCGCCATGAAGCCAGCGCGCGCACTTGTCATTTCCGTGTTGCTGCCGGCTTCGGTTTTTGCCCAGGGCTTGCCGCCGGCTGCGTCGCCGAGCCCGCCGCCAACGAGTGATGAGGAAACAATTATTCCGACGTTTGAGACCCAGAAGCTTGCGCGGACCTACATTCTGGATATTCCGGCGCCGCGCGGCCAAATCACGGACCGGACCGGGTTACCCCTTGCCCAGAACAAAGTCAGCTACAATCTGGCGATCAGTTTTCCGACGCCGCTCGATTTTACGGACACGAAAGCGGTCGCCTTTGCCCGGGAAAAGATCGACAAGGCGGCGAAGTTAATCGGCCGCTCGATCAAGATTTCCGACGACGCGATTCTGCGGCATTATCACAATCGTGGAATCCTACCGTTGGAGATCGCGCAGAACCTGAGCAAGTCCGAGTACGAGGCGGTCAAGGATCAAGCGAAGGATTTTCTAGTGGTGCGTCCGATTTACGTGCGGACTTATCCGAACGGAAAAGTAGCGGGCCAAATCATTGGTTACACCGGAAAGACCGGCCGCAATCTCGACGGCATCATCGACAACCATGAAACGCTTTGGCCGGAAACGGAAGGCCGCGACGGACTCGAACAAACATTCAACGAAATGCTCACCGGCAAGCACGGCGAATACAAAATCACGTTCGACAAGGACGGCCGCAAAACTTCCGAGAAGCTGATCAAATCGGCGGTGCCCGGAAACAACATCATCACGACGTTGGATTTGCGATTGCAGCAACTCGCTGAAAAAGCGCTCGAGTCGAAAGCCAAACGCGGCGCCATCGTGATTGTCGATCCAACCGACGGCGACATTCTGGCGATGGCTTCCTGGCCGACTTACGATCCGAATCTTTTTGTTCCTTCCATCTCTGCTGAAAAGTTCAAGCAGTTGCAGGACGATCCCGATATTCCACTTCTCGCGCGTGCGTTTCGTTCGGCGTATCCGCCGGGTTCGACCTTCAAAGTCGCGGTTGGAATCGCTGCCCTCGAGACCGGCGCGGTTCACGCGGACGATCTCTATCAATGCGTGCCGGGAATCCAGATTGGCAACCTCACCTTTCACAATTGGAAAAAGGGCGATCAAGGCGCGCTCAATTTTGTCCAGGCGTTGACGGAATCGTGCGACACGTGGTTCTATCAGGTCGGCATCAAGACGGGTGCCGAGCCAATCATCGAATGGGCGCTTAAGCTCGGTTTCGGCGCGAAGTGCGGGATCCCGTTGCGCGGCGAAGCGGAAGGACGCGTGCCGAACGACGAATACATGAAAGCAACTCATGGCCGGAAATTGCTCAACGGCGACATTGCGAACTTGTCGATCGGTCAGGGCGACACGCAGGTGACGCCGCTGCAAATGGCGCAAGCCATGGCCATCGTCGCCAACGGCGGCAGGTTTTATCAAACGCGACTCGTCCGCCAGGTGCAGTCGGTCGATCACGAAATTGTCACTGCCTACCAGTTGCGCGAGAAACGTTCGCTCGATGTCTCCGCCGCAACGATGGAAGAAGTTCGCGCGGGAATGATCGAAGTCGTCAACGGTGCGAACGGGACCGGACATGAAGCGCAGTTGGACGGCGTCGAAGTTGCGGGAAAGACCGGGACCGCGCAGTGGGGTCCGAAAAACAAAGAACGCACTGCCGCCTGGTTCGCCGGATTCCTACCCGCGGAGGAACCGAAGTACGCGTTCGCCGCGGTTTACGAAGGCGACGTCGGCAGCAAGGTCCACGGCGGCACGACTGCGGCCCCGATGATTGCCGACATTTTCCAGGAAATTTACAAAGGCTCGGTTTCGAGTAGGCGCAGCACGCGCGAATCAACTCAACAGGTTCGCCGCGCCCAGCCGGTTGAAGAAGACGCGTCGGATTAAGCCGCCGCCGTTTCTTTCGACAGCTCCATCGTTCCCTTGAATTTCGGCGGTTCTTCTTCGACGCCGAAATTTTCGGACTGGAGATTGTCGATTTTCGCGAGCTCGTCTGCAGTCAGCGGCGGACAGTCGGGCGCTTTCGCGAATTCAACGAGCTGTTCTTCGTTGTAAATGTTCGGAAGCGTCGAAGCCACGCGATCGTCGGCCAGCAACCAAAGCAACGCTGCCTGGCCGAGCGTGCGTTTCGAGTTCTCGAGAAACCGCAACTTGTCGATCTTCTTGATCCCGTTAAGTAGCCAACTGCGCGGACGATGGCTCCGATGATCAGTTGGAGGGAACGTCGTATCCGCGGTGTATTTTCCTTCCAGCATTCCGGACGAATGCGTCACGCGAATCAGGAACATCGTATCTTTGCCTGATTCGGTCGCCGCGTCGTGCATTGCGCGACCGGGATGTTGTTCGAGCATGTTGTAAATATGTTGCAGGCTCGTGATGTCGCGCTCGCGAATGCAGTTCGCGCCCTCGTAAAGCCAGCCGATCGCGGGGCCGAGGGCCATGCCGTAGTAACGAACTTTTCCAGACGATTGTAACTTCTCGAGCGTCTTCCAGAGCGCGTCGTCGTAAACCTGTTCCATCCGGATGTTGTGCAGCTGGAGAAGATCGACATGATCGGTCTTCAACCGTTTCAACGCCGCGTCCGTCGCCCGATTGATTGCTTCCGGCGAAAAATCCTGCGGGATTTCGCGCTGACCGCGACCCCGCGCTTCGCCATGGTGGACGAAATCGTAACCAACTTTTGTTGCGATTGTGATTTGGTCACGCTGTTTCGGAAACGCTTTCGCGATAAGCTCCTCGCTCAAGCCGTTTCCATAGGTATCAGCCGCATCAAAAAGAGTAATGCCGAGATCGAACGCCTTGTGCATGAGCGCGATCGCTTCGCCCTCGGTAAAATTTCCCCACCAACCGGTGGAAACCGTCCAGAGGCCGAAGCCGACCTCGCTCACAGTAAGATCGGTATTTTTGTAAGTGCGAAAGCGCATGCCTCGTCAATTTAACGAACCGAGAACCAAACGTCCAATTCTCAACACCGCGACCTCTCTAACATTTAGGCCTTGTCATTTCGAGCGGCGCCGCCTGCCGCGCCGTAGCTATGGCGAAGGCGGGAGGAATCTCTTATTTTTTAACTGCGGATTACCCGGATTTCACGGATTTTCGTTGGCAAACAAAAAGCCGCCACGCGGTGAAGCGTGACGGCTGATTGTGAAATACTGCTGCGTGCAGAATCCTATAATTACTGGTAAATAACCCCCGTCATCGCTTCGACAAGAGGCGGCGGCATCGTGAGTGACCCGTGCCCGTTAAGGTTCGCATAAGCACCTGTGCCACCTACAATCTCCCACCTTCCCTTAGGTGGGGAAGTGGCAAATTGGCATTCTTGATCAATAATAATACTATTACCAGGTGATGGCATCAAGATAACCACGCAATGAGCTCTTATACCGTTAAGGGGATTAAGACCGTTAAAGGGATTAAGGTCAACGTGCATCGTAGCAGGCCCTGAAATTGTAAGGGCCCCGGTTGTGGTAAAGGTTCCCGTTACATCGGGAAAATTCGCAAAATCAAATGTAGCAGTAATGGTAACCGGTATGGCCGTGGCAGCCGACGCGGAAGGCACCGAGCCCGTCGTGAAGAAGGCAATCACGCACAGCGCGATTGCCGCAGAAATGAATTTATTGTGTCGCATAATTAGTATCCTTTTTTTATGGTGAATTGTTGGGTTGAAGTGATGACTGCTTTCCCTTTACAAAGGGATCGCGGAGGCGGTGCTGCACGAAATCGTAAGTTTTTCGCGGCTTGTGTTTTCCGAGCAATTTTGCTATTCGGAGGAGGTGCAGCCGCTCTCGGAGCCTCTCCCCGCTGGGTTGGGCGACCCTTTTGCTCCGACGCATTGGAGCGTGATTATCGCGGCCGGGGAAAGCCAGGCTGCTCCGGAAATCGCGCGCGGGGCGCTGGCTCAACTTTGCCAGACCTATTGGGCCCCGCTTTACAGCTTCGTGCGCAGCCGCGGGTATTCCTTGCACGATGCGCAGGACCTGACGCAGAGCTTTTTCGCTTATCTGATTGAAAAGAAAATCTACACGCGGGTAGATCGACAAAAAGGCAAGTTCCGATCGTTTTTGCTTGCCTCGCTCAAGAATTTCCTCGCCAATACCTACGACCACGCACATGCGCTCAAACGCGGGGGCGGACAGGAACTTCTGCCATTAGACGAGGAGCAGGTCGCGGAGGCGGAGTCGCTTTACCGAACGCAAGTGGACGCTGGCCATGTGGCTGGCGAAGATCGGGTTTTCGAGCGGACTTGGGCGGAGACCCTCGTTAGGGACAGCCTCGAACAACTCTCGAGCTATTACAAAACTGAGGGCAAAGAAAAACTCTTTGAGGAATTGAGGATCTTCCTCACCGGCAGCGCCGACCCGCTGCCGTCTTATGCCGATCTTGCCCGCCGGCTGGGGACGCAAGCCTCGACCCTACGCAGCCACATCACGAGATTGCGGGCGCGGTACCGGGAAGCGTTACGTGCCGAAGTTCGACGCACGGTGGAGACCGATGCGGAAGTCGAAGGCGAGCTACGCGAACTGTTGCGAGTGCTGACAACAAGTTGAGGAAGAGGCGGAATGGAAACACTAACAACGTCCATCGCGATTTGTTCGACCTGCAATCATTCATTGAACCTGAAAGGCGAATGCCTGGCCTGTCTCTTGCGCGGCGGATTAAATGGGTCGGTCGAAGAATCCGCGGCCGAGCGCGGCTCGTTAGTCTTCAGTGATTTCGAGATCGCGCGGCGCGAAGATGGTTCTTTCTGGGAACTGGGTTCGGGTGCGATGGGCGTGACTTATCGCGCGACGGATAAAGTGCTGCATCGCATCGTGGCGTTGAAAGTAATCGAGACCCCGGCCGCGGCTGGCGACTCGCAGGCGGTACGGGAACGTTTCTTGCGCGAGGCGCGGGCGGCGGCGGCATTGAAGCATCCGAATGTGGCCGGTATATTTCAGTTCGGCGCTTCGCCGGAAATCGATCGCTGCTACTACGCGATGGAACTGGTCGAGGGCGAAACCTTGGAAGCCCTCGTTAGGCGAGAGGGTCCACTCAAGGCGGAACACGCTCTCGAAATCGCGATCCAAGTGACGCGGGCGCTGGTTGCGGCGGCGGCCCAAGGTTTGATCCACCGCGATTTGAAGCCGGGCAATATCATGATCACTCGGGCCAATGGTGAGACAATAAAGTTGGAAGTTAAAGTCATCGATTTTGGTCTCGCCAAAGTCACCAATGCTACAGGCGAAGCCGATCTCACTCATGGAGGGTTCGTCGGAACGCCCTCTTTCGCTAGCCCCGAACAATTCGGCGGAGCGCCCGCCGATGCGCGGTCGGATATTTATTCGTTAGGCGTCACGCTTTGGTATTCCCTGACTGGTCAAGTGCCATATCCCGGCAGAACGATCGAAGAGATTCGCGATCGTCAGACCCGCGACGATCTGCCGGTTGAGCAGTTGGTCGCGAGAAAAGTTCCCGCTCCGCTAATCAGGCTGCTGCGCCGCACCCTTGCGGTCGAGCCCGCCCAGCGGCCGGCGTCGGCTCGGGAATTGATGGAAGCCCTGGAATCCTGCCGCCGGAAAGTCGCCCATCGCATCGGCGTTTTCTACAAACTGATCGCGTTAATCGGGGTCGTGGCCATTGCCGCCGCGGCAACGCTCTTCCTGCTCCGACTAAATCGTCAAAAAATAACATCCGCTTCTGCGAACAACATCGCACCATCAGCACTGACGCCGTTGCCGGAAAAATCGATTGCCGTGTTGCCGTTCGAAAACTTGAGCGCGGACAAGGACAACGCCTATTTCGCCGGGGGCGTGCAAGATGAGATTTTGTCTGACCTCGCCAAGATCGCTGACTTGAAAGTGATTAGTCGCACATCTGTGTTGCAGTACCAGAGCGGCGCTCCACGTAACCTTAGCGAAATCGGCAAGGCACTCGGCGTGGCTCATGTCTTGGAAGGGAGTGTTCAACGTGTCGCAAACCGTGTGCGGGTCAATGCTCAGCTGGTCGACACCCGCACCGATGCGCATCTTTGGGCCGAGACTTATGATCGCGATCTGGCGGATGTGTTTGCCATTCAAAGTGAGATCGCACAAAAAATCGCAGACCAGCTTCAGGCGAAAATCTCACGTAATGAAAAAGCGGCCATTGAACAGCGACCGACCAATGACCTTGTTGCCTACGATCTTTATGTTCAAGCGACGTCTTTGATCGACAAGGCCGCGTATGAATCAGGTAAAGAGCAAGAGAAGGAGTATTTCCGAGCCATAGAGTTGCTCAATCAGGCGATAGCGCGCGATTCCGCTTTTCTTCTCGCATATTGCAGGCTGGCTGAGGCGCACGATGAGCTCTACTTTGATAAGTTCGATTCCACGCCGAGTCGCCTGGAGTTCGCGAAATCTGCAATCAATTCCGCTT
>Ga0209470_1000031_pt1 | contig 82935 bp, 88 predicted proteins | sample GraSoiAngelo_125_FD_185882 | JGI IMG/M metagenome (GOLD analysis project Ga0209470, IMG submission 185882) | Grasslands soil microbial communities from the Angelo Coastal Reserve, California, USA - 14_0927_05_40cm (SPAdes) (version 2) | ecosystem: Environmental > Terrestrial > Soil > Grasslands ... | reverse complement strand
TGGAAGTTCGTCTACCACGATACGATCGCGCAGTCGCTCGTCTTCTTCATCGCGGTCCTGATCATTGCCTGTCCGTGCGCGCTCGGCATCGCGACTCCGGCGGCGATCATGGTGGGCACCGGGAAGGGGGCGGAGAACGGCCTCCTGATCAAAGGGGGCGAGTACCTCGAGAAGGCGCACAAGCTGACGACGGTCGTCTTCGACAAGACCGGCACGCTGACGAAGGGCACGCCGTCCGTGACGGACGTCGTCCCTGTGGGTGCGTATCAAGCGGACGAGGTTCTTCGGATCGCGGCATCGGCTGAGTCAGGTTCGGAGCACCCGTTGGGGGCCGCGATGGTGCGTTCGGCGCGCGAGCGGAACCTTCCTCTCGATGGCCCAGAGTCGTTCGAAGCCATTCCGGGCCTCGGCATCCGAGCCAAGGTCTTCGGCCATCCGATTCTCCTTGGTAACCGCGGCCTGATGGCCATGGCGGGAGTCGGAATCGGCGGGGCCGACGCAGCGCTTTCGCGTTTCGAGGCGGACGGGAAGACCGCCATGCTCCTCGCGGTCGATGGCCAGCTCGCGGGTGTGATCACGGTCGCCGACACGCTGAAGGACCATGCCGCGGAGGCGGTCCGGGCGCTGAAGGCGATGGGCATCGAGGTCCTCATGCTGACGGGAGACAACCGGCGCACCGCCGAGGCGATCGCGCGCCAGGCAGGCGTGGACCGGGTGATCGCGGAAGTCCTTCCGGGCCAAAAGGTGGAGAGGATCAAGGAGTTGCAATCGCAGGGCAAGATCGTCGCGATGGTCGGAGACGGGATTAACGACGCTCCCGCCCTCGCACAGGCCGATGTGGGGATCGCCCTCGGAAGCGGCACGGACGTCGCGATGGAGGCGGGCGGGATCGTGCTCATCAAGGACGATCTTCGGGATGTCGTCGCCGCGATCCAGCTGAGTCGTCGCACGGTGCAGAAGATCCGGCAGAACCTGTTCTGGGCCTTCTTCTACAACACAGCCCTGATTCCTCTAGCGGCGGGGATCTTGGCGACTGGCGCGATTCTTGGCCTGAGGTTCGTGCTGAACCCCATCATCGCGGGCGGCGCGATGGGCTTCAGCTCCGTCTCCGTCGTGATGAATTCGATGACCCTGCGGCGGTTCAAGCCGCGGATCTGAGCGATGCGGTCAAGGGCCGAGGAGGTGACAGAATGGAAAAGGATCCGGTGTGCGGGATGATCGTGGACCCGAAGCGGGCCGCGGGCAGCTCCGTCTTCGGAGGCAAAACGTACGTGTTCTGCTCATCCGGTTGCAAGGCGTCTTTCGACCGAAACCCTTCGAAGTACGCCAAGTGATCGTCGCGTTGGTCCTTCCGGATTCGAGTGCGGGTCCGTTGGAGGCCGAGGACCGCGTGGTACTGATCCCTGGCGAGGGCTCGGGCGATGAACGCGCCCGAATCCAGGAAGAGCTTCATCGCCTCTTCTTCCGCCCATAGAGGACCTCATCCACCTTCGAGGCGTCCGTCTTCATGCCCCCCTTGAACCCCCAGCCTGGGTCGAACAAGGGATCCCACGATAGATCGCCATTGCGTGTCGCCCACTCGCGTAGGGCTTCGCGCGCTGCTTCCTTAAGGCTCAGGCCCTTGGCTTTCGCGGTCCGCGCGACGAACTCATAGACCTCGGGTGAGACTTCGGTCTGGATCACCCGTTTCTTCATCATCGCCTCTGCATCGATCGAGCGCTACTTACCTCTTCCAATCAGATGTAGTCAACACATTTCGTATCTAGATGTGGCCCCTGTAGCCTGCACGCTCGTCTCCATTCTGACCGCGACCGGCAAAGCTTTATTTTGCGAGCCTTCGTACGTCGGCGACGTGGTCTCTGCCATCTGGGGCCGTCTCACGTGGAGCCGCGGCCTGTTCGCGGTCCTCGTGCTGAACGTCGCTTGGACCGCGTCCCTCTTCATCTGCCCCTACACGGTGGCGCCCGGATCCTTCGTTCACCAGGTAGGCGGGGCGAACCTCGTCGACCACGAGAACATCTGGGAGACGTTTCCGCTGTACGCCCGATTCGTCTACACGGTCGGAGACGCGCAGTGCCATCAGCTTTGGTATCGGTCGTTCCTGCTAAACGGGAACCAGATGCCGATTGACCAGCGGATGACCTCCATGTACCTCTTCGCGAACTTGGGCCTGCTCGCCGCGATCTTCGCGAGGCCGTCCACGTCGACGGGACAGGTCATGCTGAATGCGTTGCCCGAGTTCCTCCGCCGTCGGCTGTGGAAGTTCGGCCCCGATCGCGCGGGCGCCTTGGTCTTGGCCCTCGGCCTGATCCCGATGGCGATCGACGGCTTCACGCAGTTGTCCGGCCGATATGAGTCGACGCCCATCGCCCGCGTCCTCACCGGCGGCCTCGCGGGCTTCGTTGGCGGCCTCCTCGTCGGCGCGATGCTCGTGACGATCCGACAGTTCTCCCTCGAGATGCGGCGGATGTATGCGCACATGCAGGCCGACACCGCGTCCCTCCGATGAGCGAAGGTTTTTCAAGGGCCCCCTGTTTCCGACGGCCCAATGGCCCGCCGGAAACGCAAGGACGACGTTCCCGACTGGACCGCGCCCGAGTTCGACGAAGTCGGCTACATGCGGACGGAGATCGGGGCGGCGCGGGCCGCGGTCGCCACGATCGCCTGGGCTCTCGTCGGGGCGGCCGTCTCCTTCCTCCTGTATTCGGTCCACCCGGCCCTGGCCTTCTTCGCGGGCATCCTGGTCGGCTTCGGGCTGTACTTCTTCCTGCCGATGATCGGCATCAGCATCCTGTATTCGGTCCACCCGGCCCTGGCCTTCTTCGCGGGCATCCTGGTCGGCTTCGGGCTGTACTTCTTCCTGCCGATGATCGGCATCAGCATCGACGCCTTCAAGAGGCGCGACTGGACCGGCCACGGCATCACGTATTTCTTCAGCTGGCTCGCCTTCTGGATTCTCCTCCTGAATCCGCCCTTCGGCGACTTCACGAATCCGACGATCCAATCGGTCTCCGTTTCGCCATTCCACTCCGGGTACACGGGACCCCTGTCCTGCCTGCCCCTCGTGGCCGGCGCCGTGACGATCAAACTGAACCCGCCCAACACCTCGGCCTACGTGCTGTTCCGCGCCTCCGACAACGTCGGCCTGGCGAGCGTCCAGGTGGAAGTGACGCCGAACGGCCAAGCCGCGTTCGTGCTGAATGCGACGCCGCAGACCGGGTCCAGCCGATGCGCGAACCACACCACGGAGACGTATCCCGGAGGCACGTACAACGTCTCGTTCGTCTTCAACGCATCCTCGTACGTGGTGACGATCGTCGCGCGGGATCGCAGCGGTCGAGAGGCAACGGACTCGTTCCAGATGTTCCACACGTGACCGGCGACGGTCTATCGTTCCCACGGGAAGCGCCTGTCGAAGAGCCGCGTCCATGCCTCGGAGTACCCGGATCGGAGGGCGACGTTCCCGGACGCGATCCGCACGGACGTCCGGGCGGTCTTCTCGAGATCCTTGCCGAGGCCCAGCTCCCGCCATTTCGCCTTCACGAACCCGGCGGCGGTCGTCGCCTCGCGGGTCACGTCGACCGCCCATCGCTCCCCGTGGATGTACGGGCCCGCCATCGTCTTCGGGCTCCGCCTCCATTTGTCGAGGAAGTCCTTCGCGTTCTTGACCCATACCGGCGGACCTTCGTGGCGGGAGGCCCGCGGAAGCGACTCGACGTTGAGTTCGAACAGGAACACGGCTTCTTTCCCGACGACGTCGAAGCGGGAGTCGAACACCTGGAAAGCATTTCGATGGAGGAGGTCCGCGAAGGACCGATGGGCCTTCCGGAGCTGCGGGTACAGGACGTCCTCGGTCACGGTCGGGGCCGGGATGGAGATCGCGAGGAGTCCGGCGCCTCGCTTTCGCGCGAGGGCCCGCAGTTTGGGCAGCGGGAGCGGTTTCAGAGGCCGCGGGAAGAAGAACCGTTCGCTCGGCGCCTGGAGGTATGCCCGCGCGGCATGCACGAACGTCGCCATCTGCTCCACGCCGACGGCGCTCGCGACGTTCCGGTTCGGGTCCACGGGATCGACGACCACGAGGGGTTCCGTGAACGTCCGAGCGGGCGGACGATCGAGCTCGAGGACGGTCGTGGGCCGCCAGGAGAGGCTGTTCTCCAGGACCCCTCGGAAGGAGCCGTACTTCAGGACGAGCAGTTCGCACAGGTATCCGCTGAAGCCGAGGACCTTCGCCTCGGCTCCGTAGACGCCGATGCCCTCCGCCCACGCCTTCAGGAGGCGCACGTCGTTCTGTTGGCCCTGCTTCACATGGCCGAGGACGTAATCCACGTGGAGCGGGGTGCGATCGACCGCGCTCATGCGCTGCGTGGCGTCTGTGATCCGGTAGCACGGGACGACCTCGACTTCGAAGCCGCCGTACCATCCGCGCGTGTACGGATGCTCGGCGTACATCCGCACGGGCCGCTCGAGGACGTCGCCGAGGGCGAGCCCTTCTCGCTCCAGGACCTCGCGCGGCGTGTCGGCCGGGAAGGCGACGAAGATGTCGATCTCGGTGCCCGTGAGATGGACCCCCTTCGCGACGGAGCCGACGAGCAACGGTTTCGCTCGCAATCCCTTCGCGGCGATCTTCCCCTCGAGGGTCTTCATCACGTCGCGGACCACGCCTTGGATGCGTCGGTCCTCCTCCGCCGAGGGCAGAATCTTCCGAAGGATCTGCTCCTCGAAGGGCGGCATCATCGCCCGAATCCGCTGGCCGTATTTAGAATCCCGCCTGATGGCCCGTTGCCGTCCATCGGAGCGGGCTATCGGATGAGGCCCTTCATCTGGGCGGCGGCCACGATACCGTCGATCAGGAATTGCACCGCGATCGCGGCGAGCAGGAGGCCCATCACGCGACCGAGGGCCCGGGTCCCGGTCCGCCCGATCTTGCGGAAGATTCGTTCCGCGTTGTGGAGGAGGATGAAGGCCGACAGGACGGCGACGAGGATGCCCGCGAAGACGAACAGCTTGTCCGTCGGGTCTGAGACGGGAGCGGTCATGTAGATCATGACGGTCGTGATGGCGCCGGGTCCCGCGAGCAAGGGAATGCCGAGCGGCACGACGGAGACCTCCTCCCGCTGCAGCGTCTCCTCCCGTTCTTGAGGAGTGAGCCTGGAACGGGACCGCTCCCCATTCAGCATCTCGAGGGCGACGCCGAACAGGAGGGCGCCGCCCGCGATCTTGAAGGCCGGGATCGTGAAGCCGAACCCCGCGAAGATCCATTGGCCGAAGACCGCGAACACGCCGAGGGTAATCGTCGCCGTGAGGCAGGCCTTCGAGACGATGTCCTGTTTCTGCGCGGCGCTCAGGTCCTCCGTGAGGACGGAAAAGAAGGGGACCACGCCGAGCGGGTCCACGATCGCGAAGATGGAGGCCATGGCGGTGGCGCCGAACGCCAGGTCCGCCATGGTCTTCCTGAGTCGGACGATCTAGTGCTTGCGCATCAACTTCATCCAACCGCCACTCTCGTACACGGCGAGGTTGCGGTTGTTCGCGGTTTGCACGAATTCGTCCCAGGTGATGACTTGGAGCTTGTCGCTGTCGCCTTTCGTGAAGCGCAGCGTGCTCGTACCTCTCACCTTGCCCGGCTGAAGCCCCTTCACGGAGGCGATCTGCCGTGCGTACTCGAACGAGATTTCCTTCAGTGCAGGCATGTTTCCATCCCTTGTTCGCACGCCACCCATCGGAGGCGTGCTGACGACTGTACGACATGGTCGCTTATAAGTGTCTTTCGTTTGTCTGACGTACTTTGACAATCCATCCATCCGAATCCCCCGATGGCCACGCACCACCGAACCTGGGTCCGGAGCCCGTGGACGGCCCCCTCGAGGCTCGTATGTTCTCAGGCATGATTCCCTCGGCCCACGACTTATATAATCAGGGAGACACCCAAGGGATGTTGTGCCCCCGGAAGGCGGTGATCGAGCATGGTCAGTGAGAAGACTTCCCCATTCCTCGTCGACGCGGTGAAGGCATCCGCATCGAGGTTCAAGGAGACGAAGAACGCGCTCGAAGCGCGGCAGAAGGAACTCGACGCGCGGCAAGCGGAACTCGAGTCCCTGCGGGTCGAGATGGATCGCCAGGCCGAGCGCCTGCGAGCCGAGCGGGAGGAATTCCAGAAGGAGAAGGAACAGGTCAATGCCGGCCGCAGCTCGATCGACCACGACCTCGCCTCGGTCCGGATGGACCGGGAACGGGTCGGGACCGAGGAGAAGCGCGTGCAGGATTGGGCGCGAACCCTGAACGAACGGGAGAAGGCGATCAAAGAGAATGAGGATCGGGTGAAGCGGCTCGACCTCGAACTGTCCAGTCACTTGAAGGACTCCGAGGGGAAGATCCAGTCCCTCATGGAGCGGGAGGAGCTGTCCGCCCAGCGGGAGCGGGCCCTCGCCGACACGATCGAACGGCTCGTCGGGATGGAGCGCGGCGTCGCGGACCGGGACAAGAAGCTCGCGAAGCGGGAAGAGGAGCTGATCAAGCTGCAGAACGAACGGCTCCATGCGCTCGAGGGCCGGGAGCGGGAGATGCTGAAGATCAGCGAGGAGATGTACGCCCGCCAGAAGGAGTCCGCCGCCCAACACGAATCCTTCGTCGAATTGCAGGAGACCTTCCGCCAGGAATTAATCCGGCTCGCTTCCGAGCGGGAACGGCTCGCCGGGAAGGAGAAGAGCCTCGTCGAGGCCGAGAAATACCTGGCCGCCGCCCTCGAAGCGAGCGGCATGGAGATCGACACGCCGCCGGAGATCGAGGTGAAGGCCCCGCCCCCGCCGCCGACGACCGAGCCGCGGGCCCCGAAGCCTCCGATTGCCGCGCTGACGCCTCCGAACCGTGCCGCGGAATCCTTCCGCGACGAGATCTTCGAGGAGGAGCACAACGAGTCCCGCCCGAAGGTGTCCCGAGCGGACGCCTTGGAGCGGATGACCCGCGCCCTCGAGACCGCGAAGAAGGCCCGCGACTTGGGGCGGAACGTGAGCGAGATCCGGAAGGTGCTGAAGCAGGCGCGCGCCGCCTTCGAGAGCGGCGACTACGACACGGCTTCGAGGCTCGCCGAGGAGATCCTCAGGGAGCTCGAGGCGATTCCCCTGACTCGCTAGACCCTTCAGGCGACCCGCCGTTCGCCATCGCGTGGATCGGCATCGCGTACACCGGGACCCCGGGCACCCGCGGCTCGTGCATCTGAGCGGGGATCTCCCCCCAAGGGTCGGGATCGGAGACGGGACCCTTGACGAACGTCCAGACGATGTTCGCGAGGAAGAACACCTGACCGAATCCCAGGACGAACGCACCGAGCGTCGCGAGCCAGTTCAGGGTCCAGAGGAACTGCAGGTCGTAGAACTGGCTGTAATCGTAGATGCGACGAGGCATCCCCTCCAGGCCGAGGAAGTGCATCGTGAAGAACACGGCGTTGAAGCCGATCATCGTGAAGCCGAAGTGCCACCGGGCCAGGCGTTCGCTGTACATCCGTTTCGACATCCGCGGGAACCAGAAGTAGAAGCCCGCGAAGACGCCGAGGATCGTCCCGCCGAAGAGGACGTAGTGCAGATGGGCGACGACCCAGTACGTGTCCTGGAGGGGATAGTCGAGCGGGATCGGCGCCTGGAAGACGCCGTTGATGCCGCCGATCACGAACATCGTGACGAAGCCGATCGCGAAGAGCATGGGCGCCTTCAGCTCGATCGCGCCGCCCCACATGGTCGCGATCCAGTTGAAGATCTTGATCCCGCTCGGCACCGCGATCGCGAGGGTGATGATCATGAACGGGAGGCGGGCGGAGATCGACAGCCCCGTCGTGAACATGTGGTGCACCCACACGCCGAAGGAGAGGAAGCCGATCGCGACCGTGGAGAGGGCGATCGCCTTGTACCCGAAGATCGGCTTGTGCGACATCCGCGGGATGACTTCCGAGATGATCCCCATCGCCGGGAGGATCATGATGTACACGGCCGGGTGGGAGTAGAACCAGAACAGGTGCTGCCACATGATCGGGTCGCCGCCGACGAGGGGCGAGAGGAACGCGGTCATGCCGTGCCGATCGAGCAGGAGGATGAACAGGCCTCCCGCGAGGACCGGCGTCGCGAGTAGGACGAGGCCCTGCGTGACCATGATAGACCAGACGAACAGGGAGAGGTTGTTGAACGTGATTCCCGGCGCACGGTGCCGGAAGATCGTGACGAGGAAGTTGATCGCGCCCGCGGTAGACGAGATGCCGAGCAACTGCAGTCCGACGATCCACATGTCCACGCCGAAGCTCTTGTCGTACACGCTCAGAGGCGTGTACCCGGTCCACCCGATGTTCGCGGCGCCGAGCCACATGATGACCCCGGCGGTCGGGATGAGCCAGAACGAGAGCGCGTTGATCCGCGGGAAAGCCATGTCCTTCGCGCCGATGAGCGGCGGGACCATCAGGTTGCCGAAGCCCGCCAGGATCGGGATCGCGACGAGGAAGATCATCGTCGTCCCGTGCATCGTGAACAGTTCCATGTAGGTCGACGCGTCGACGATCGTCCGGCCGGGGTACGCGAGTTCCGTCCGCATCAGCAGGGCGAGCACCCCGCCAATCAGGAAGAAGAGGAACGAGTTCGCCAGGTACAGGATCCCGATCTCGTGATGGTTCGTCGTCGTCAGCCAACGGAAGATGCCGACCGGCGCGTGTCGCGAATGGTAACCGGCGACGACCTCTCCCGCCATCGAGGAAACCTCAGACCTCGGCCCGGGAACGAGCCGCGTTTCCCGTACTTCGCGACCCGACAAAAACCTTTCCCAAGGGTCGATTCTTTCGGCGTCGCGCTTCATGAAATGCGTAAGACCACAAATGCTTTAGAGGCCATGGGGATTCGGCAGGCAATGTCGGGCCTCCGACGGTCGTGCCTCCTGACCGCGGTCCTCCTCGGCATGCTCGCGTTCCTCGCGGGCGGGGCCCGCGCGCAGCCTGCCCTCACTCCCGGTCAAGGCGCAACGGAGCAACTGTTCTATCTCGTCCTGGTCCCCGCCGTCGCGATTGGTGTGTTGGTCATGGCCCTCGTCGCATACGCGGTGCGCAAATTCCGCGTGCGGCCCGGACACACGACTGGGCCCGTGGTCGCCAAAACGCACGATCGAAGACTCGAGACCGCTTGGACGATCATCCCCGCGATCATCCTCGTCGTCGTCGGAGTGGCGGCGTTCCAGACCCTCGTGGTCACCGACACGATTCCGCAGAATCCGGATGCGACCGTGATCGTGACAGCGCGGCAATGGTCATGGAGTTTCAACGTGACGTACCCGAACGGCTCGTACAGCGGTCCGCAGTCCGGGGCCTTCACGGTGAAGGTGGGCCAGGTCGTCAAGCTCTTGTTCCAATCGATCGATGTCGCCCATTCCTTCTCCGTTTCGGCGTACGGCCTGAAGATTGACGTGATTCCGGGCCACGTGAACCAGTATTGGTTCAAGGCGCTCGTGGCCGGGAACTACGAAATTCACTGTGCCGAATTCTGCGGCCTGCAGCATTACTCGATGGTTGCAACTCTACATGTCTCATCCGCGTAGGGCCGCCGCCGTCTCCGCGGTCATCCTTGGTATGCTCCTTTTTCCGGGCTTCTCTCCCGTGTCCGCAGCGGACGGAGGTCCGCCGACGTTCACCCTCTACGGTGACGCAGGTCGCGGCTGGGGCCTCAACAGCACCTCGTTTTCGACCCCTGGACCCACCCTCACGGTCTTTCTTGGATACCCACTGACCATCGCCTTGGTCGGAGCCGAGCCTGTCGGCTCGGGCGTCAAACACAACTGGTTCATCGATTACAATGGAAACAACCAGACGGACCCCGACGAGAACAAGTCGCAAGACTTCTCTGGGCCGGGCCCGGCGCTATTCACCTTCGTACCGACACGCGAGGGGAGCGCGACGTACAAGTGCCAATACCACTTCAGCACGATGTTCGGGACGATTCGAATCGTAGCGCAGACGAACGTGACCTTGTATGCGGACGCGGGCTCGGGATGGGGTCTCACAAACAAGACGGTCCGAAGTCCTGGGCCATCGCTCGTGTTCCTCAGTGGGACGAATGTCACGTTCACGCTGATCGCCGTTGCAACCGACAGCTCGCCACAACACGACTTCTTCATCGACTACAATGGCGATAACATCCCCGGCGTCGGCGAACCGAAGACGGGGGACTTCAACAAGACGAATCCGCTCACGCAGAAACTCCACCTGGATCGAGCCGGGAATTTCACCTACTACTGCGAATATCATTCGGGGACGATGCATGGAAACGTCCTGATCCTCGGGGTGCCCGTCCCGACCGGGGGAGGATTCAACGTGGCTCTGATCCCGGGGATCATGCTCCTCGCCCTCGGGGGCGTCCTCATCTTCGCCGCGGTCTACCATGTCCGAGCCGTTCGCGCGGTGAAGCGCTCGAAGTGAGTCTCGATGACGGACCTCGCGGTCCTCGCCGCCGGGTTCGGCGCGATCCCGCTCGCATCCATCCTCCTATACTCGTTTCGCGCGTGGCTCGATGCGCATCGGGAGGTCGTGTGGGGCGGATTCGCGGGCGTCATCGCTTTCCTCGGGCTCTCCCACGCGATGGCATTCGTCCTCGAGGGCAAGCCCTTCCTGTTCGCCGGGAACGACTCCTTGGGGGCCGCGTCGTTCCTCTTGACCGGGCTGGCTCTTGGAGGACTCCTTGGATGGTTCTTGTTCGAAGGTCCTCTCATTCGGACCGAACCGGCAAGCATCGTCTGGGCCACCGCCGCCTTCCTCGCACTCCACAGTTTCGGCGATGGTCTTGTCCTGGGACGGGATTTTGTGGGCGCTTCGATCCCGGTCGTCCGGATCGACTCTCTCACGGTCTCAGGGACTGTCGTGCACCGATTCGTCGAGGGCGCGCTGCTCTTGGTCCCCGCGTTCGCGGCGCGATGGTCGCTTCGCGGGTCGTTCGTGTTGCTGTTCGTTCCCCTCGTCTCCATTCCCGCTGCGTTCGTGCCCGGATGGGCCTTCGACGCGATGGGACTCGCCGGCGGCAGCGCCGCGACGGCCCTCTCGACGTTCCTCGCGGCAACGGAAGCCTCCTTGGCCCTCATGCTCCTAGTCCGCGGTTTCCTGCCGATCGCGAGCGCGGATCGCGGAAGTCGGTGGATCGTCTCCGTGATGATTGGATTCATCGGCATCAGCGTCGTGCATTTTCTCGTCGAATGAGTTTCATCCGATCGGCCGAGGACTCGCCGCTCCCACGGGGGGCAGTCGAAGGGCGAAAAGCGCGACCAGCAAGCCGAAGGCGAACGTCGCGGTCCCGAGCGCTAGATGGATCGTCACGATGACCCAATTCAGGCTGCTCGTGATCGTCAACGCCCCGAGCCACACTTGTGCGACCAGGATCCCGAAGGCGACTAAAGAGAGGAGGACGAGGCGAAGGTCCCTTCGGTACCATAGGACGGCGAGGACCGCGGTCAGGAGGAGGGAGAGGCTGGTCACGGCGGCGACCAGACGGTGGGCGTACTCGACTGCCACCCGCGGGTCTCCGAGATTCGGCACAACGGAACCGTTGCACAGCGGCCAATCAAGGCAGGCGAGCCCCGCGTCCATCCCTCGAACGGTCCCACCCAGGACGATCGTCGCGTAGGCGCAAACGGCGGCGAGAATCGCTACAACCTGATAGAAACGCCTCCGGTCGAACGCCACGCGAGATCCGAACCGCGGGAGCCGACTCCTTGCGATAAAGTCTCGCTCCGATTCCAACGGGTTCGCCCCGAGCCGCCTTTCTAGTCCTCGAGGATTGCGGTCACGGCCCATCGGCGGCTCCCTTGTACGACGACCACATCACGACAGCGCGTGCACCGATAGAATTCCACGATGCCGGCGCTGCCGAGGTCCTCGACCTCGGAATGATTGCACCGGGAGCGCACGGGGCTCTCGGTGATCGGACTGGACATGGGCGTGGCCTCGGCCGCTCCATTTTGCTCGACCACAAGAAGCCTTCGTCAATGCGCTCCCTCGGATTGGACTTCTGGGTTGGGTTTTGGAGCTTGGCGGTTCTTTTCCGACGTCCCGTGGACGTGGAGTGGGGACGCAGGGATTTGAACCCTGATCGACGGGTTTCTCCCACGCGGGGAGCGACCCACGCGTGTTGTTGCGAACCATGGGTCAGCGCTCCAGTCTGTCATCACCGGAATCAGCAAACCCGCTTCGCCATCAAGCCCATGACTGGAGCCCGTAATTCTACCAGGCTAAACTACGTCCCCATGGGTCTCCGGGGTCGCGGAACAGCGGCGGGGATATCTAAGTTTGCGTCGCGAAGGGATCGACCGAATCTCATCCGAGGGAGTCGTTCACTTCGGTCACGGAACCGCTGCCCTCGCACCGATTGCATTGGCCGGTTCCCTCGCAGTAGAGACAGGGCACTCCGGATTCGCCGCCTGTGCCGGCGCAGTCCTCACAGATCTTCCATCCCAGGCAGTCCGGACATGCGCGTTCGTACGGGATCTCTCCCGATATTCGAACCAGCGCCCCTTCGCCCGTCGCCACGAGATCTCCGCCCAGCGTGAGGAGTCCGAGCCGTGCTCGGAAGGAGCCGCCTTCCAGGATCCGGGCCTCCGAGACGTCCGGATCCTCGGGCGTGATGATCAACGATCCCTGGAGTAGTTCCGACGGCAGCGGTCCATCGACGTCGTTCGACACGACCTCCCCGCGAATCGCGGACTGCCGCACGCTGGCGAGGGGAGTCGCGAGGCCCGTGACTCGGCACGCGAGTGTCAGACCCTTTCGGAGAGGCTCCGTCCCCCAATCGATCACGACGCGGGCATAGCGCCCGATGATCGACTCATCCGCCATGACGATGGCCCATCTTCTCCGGGGACTATGAAACGCGAGCCTCTGGTTCTCACCGTTGGGAAGGAGCCCTAAAGGGGTCAGCGTTGACGCATCTTCTGCTCTCGCTTGCGGCGGCGCATCCGCTTCTTGCGCCACTTCCAGCGCATCTTTCCGCGCTTCTTCCACGCACGCGACGAGCGTTTCATCGAGCTGACGGGCGCGCGTATTGGCCATCTTCTTAAGTAGTTTCTCGTCCCGATGAGGCGCATTTCACGGGAGTGCATCCGCACGAGATCCGATCTTCTTCGGGGGAGGATGGCGCCTCCCCCGATGGGCGTTCCTCCGATGGGTTGATGTAGCCCGGTCCGGATGGCTCGGCGATCCCGATGTGGTCTCCCTCTCCCACGGTCCCGTCATCGAGCGGACCCGGGCCGTTCTCCATGCCTTTGCGCAAGCTCGGTTTTTTCGAACGCCTTCGCATTGGCTGGCAGCTCACGAAGGTCAGCCTCGGGATCCTCCGGAAGGAGAAAGGCCTCATCGTCCTGCCCTTCTTGTCGTTGCTCCTGACGGGCGCGGCCTGGTTCGTCTTCCTGATCACAATCTTCTTCTTCACCGCGATTCCGACGAATCCATTCGGGTATTGGCTCTTCTACGTCGGCCTCGCGATCGTGTACTACGTGACCTTTTTCGTGTCGATCTACTTCAACGCGGCCGTCATGGGAACCGCGATGATCCGATTGAACGGCGGAGACCCGACGATCTCGGACGGCCTGAAAGTTGCGAATCAGAACCTGAAGCGGATCGCGGGTTGGGCGCTCGTGAGCGCGACCGTCGGACTGGTCCTCCGGGCCATCGCCGAACGCTTCGGCGTCATCGGACGCATCGTCGCCGGGTTCGCGGGCGTCGCTTGGGGGATCGCCACCTATCTCGTCGTCCCCGTCCTGATCTTCGAGAAGATCGGACCGTGGGCGGCCGTCAAGCGGAGCGGGTCCCTCCTCCGGAAGACATGGGGCGAGGCCGCGGGCGGGTATCTCACGCTCGGCGCGATCTTCGTCCTGCTCGCCCTGCCCGGGATCCTGTTCTTCATCGTGGGCGGTCTCGCTGGTAGCATCGTCGGCCTCATCGTCGGGGGCGCGGTGGCCGTCGTCTATTGGCTCGTCCTCGGGCTCCTCGGGGCCGCCGCGCAGAGCATCCTCGTGACCGCCTTGCATCGGTACGCGACCACGGGCAAGCTCGGATTCGGGTTCCCGGAGAATGTGTTCGCGCCGGGCCGTCCGACCGCTCGTCGATTGGATTGAACAGGTTCGGCTCGGTCCTCCCAGCCGACGTCCGGTCGCGTCAGGGCGTCGTCCAACCGGATTCAGCGAAAAATTGTCCCCTAGGGGAACGCAAGGTCAGGGAGAAGGACGTCCTGTCCGGGAGGGGCGCAAGATTGCCCGTGACCCAGAATGCGTCGCCTGTGGACAGGAGGCTGTCGTTATTCACATCTAACCAGAAAACGCGGAGCGTGTGGCCACCGGCCACGGCCCAGGCGGACCCGTACGGCGCCGGCATCCCGAACTCCGGGCTGGCCGAGCCGTTGGCTTGAAGGCCGAGACGGAGACTCGACGGATCGAGCCGTGCGGAACTCGTGACTTGCAGGGTCGCGTTCCCACGGTTCAGTTCCGCGGGACCTAGCAGGACCAGCGGAGGGGGATTCGGGGCGCGGATCACGCCCGCCACCATCACGTAGAGGATTGCCCCCAGCGCGGAAACGATGAGAAACACGACGACGACCACGAGCACGATGAGGGCCGTAGAATTCTGTGCCTTCGGCGGTGGAGGCGGATACGGAAACGGATAATACGGCGGGCCGTACGGCGCCGGTCCCGGTAGCGCCACGCCCCTTCCATTCCGTGCCGACTCAAGCCGATTGCGTCTTGTGACGAGCGAACGTGTAAGGCCATCGAGTCGGTCAACCTTGAATAAGGTTAACGCGACGGACAAGAATCGTTAAGAGCAACACGGCCTTTCATTCCGATTCCAGGAGATTCGGATTCATGGCACGGGCTCTGTGGAGCGGCGCGATCGCCTTCGGCCTCGTGAACATCCCGGTCAAGTTGTACGGGGCGACGGACAGCAAGGACCTGTCCTTTACCACGCTCCACGCGTCCTGCATGACCGCCTTGCGGCGGCCGTATGTCTGCCCGAAGGACAACGTCCCGGTCGAATCGAAGGACATGGTGAAGGGTTATGAGTACGCGAAGGGCCAGTACGTGATTCTGACGGACAAAGACTTCGACGCGGTCCCGCTCGAGGCGAGCAAGGCCCTGGAGGTCCAGGGCTTCGTGGAGTCGGGGGACATCAGCCCGATCCTGCGGGAGCGGAACTATTTCCTCGGCCCGGAGGAGATCAGCCTGAAGCCTTTCGAGTTGTTTCGGCAGGCGCTCATGCGGACCGGCAAGGTCGCGATCGCGCGGGCCGTCCTGTGGAAGAAAGAACAGCTCGTCTCGATCAGCCCGCTGAATGGAGGCCTCGTCCTGACGACCCTGATGTACCAGGACGAGCTCAAACCGCCGCCGGAGCCTCCGGCGACCCACCCGGTCGTGATTTCGGACGCGGAGATTGAGTTAGCGCTCCAGCTCATCAAGGCCCTGACGATGGAATTCGACCTGTCGCGGTTCCACGACCGCTACCGGGACGCGCTCATGCAGCTCATCCAGGCAAAGGTGGAGGGCAAGGAACTTCCCGCCGTCACAACGGTCGAGGCGAAGCCCACACAAGACCTGATGGCGGCGTTGAAGGCAAGCCTCGCAGCCGCGAAGGCCGGCTGACCGGATGCCCTCGTTCGATCCCTACGCGCACCTGATCAAACCGATGCTCGCCGAAAGTCGCGAGACGCCGTTCGATTCCACCGATCACATCTATGAGCTGAAATGGGACGGGACGCGGGCGATCTGTTTCCGACGCGACAAGCAGCGGTTCCAGAATCGCCGCATGACGTTCATTGAACCGCGCTATCCGGACCTCAAGGTGCGCACGAAGAAACCCGCGATCCTCGACGGCGAGATCGTGGTCATGTGGGACGGGCGTCCGAGCTTCGAGAAGCTGCAGGAACGGGAACGGCCGGGCGGGAAGATCCACCAGGACTATCTTGTGAAGACCTTGCCGGCGACATATGTGGCCTTTGACGTCCTGTACATCGGGACGGAGAGCGTGATGGGCCAGAACCAGATGGAGCGAAAGGCCCTCCTTCGGGAGGTCCTCGAGGAAGACGACCGGGTGGTCCTGAGCGACTACATCGAGGCCCGCGGAGTCGACTACTACAACGCGGTCATCGCACGCGGCCTCGAAGGGATCATTGCGAAGCGCACGGACGCACGATACGTCCCGGGGAAGCGAAGCAGAGACTGGATCAAGATCAAGAAGAAGACGACCCTCGATTGCGTGATCGCCGGCATCACGGCGGGAGAGGGCGAGCGCGAGGACACGTTCGGTTCTCTCATCCTCGGCGCCTACCACGAAGGATCTCTGTTCCACGTCGGCCGGGTCGGGACGGGCTTCTCCGAGGCCTTCCGCCGTTCCCTCTACCCGCGGCTCGTGGCCCTACGCCAGGACGAATGTCCGTTCCCCGAGGTGCCGGAGATCGACGCTCACGTGGCCTTCTGGACCCGGCCGGTCCTCGTGGCCGAGGTGCATTTCCTCGAGTTCTCCAAGGAACACCGTATGCGCGCCCCCTCGTTCTCGCGGATGCGCGAGGACAAGCGTCCGGAAGATTGTATCGTGACGTTCTAGCCGGCCTCTTCCCGATTGAAAAGAACCCCGTTCTTACAAGAGAGTGAGAATCGAATCCGCGATATTTTTCTCCGGCAAAGGCAGCGACCGTGATTTCGACTCCTTTAAAGGTCGCGGACGCGGTACGTGGCGCAATCAGGGGACCCCCATGGCGAAACTGCAGTTGACGGACGTCGAGATCTTTGTGAAAGACCTGAAGGCGACACGAGCGTTCTACACGCGAAAGATCGGCCTGAAGGTGCGATCGGCGATGCCGAAGTGGGGCTATCTGGCCCTCGGCGCGACGAAGGGCGGCGAGGATGCGGCCCTGACGCCGTGGCAGCCGGTCCCGGAGTGGGGCCAGGAGATGTACGAGTCCCGGTTGAAGATGATCGGCGGCGTCACGGGGATCGGCTTCATCACGAACGACCTGAAGCGGACGGTCGCGGACCTGAAGAAGAAGGGCGTGAAGACCGCGGTTGATGGCGAATCCGAGACGTTCGGGCGCTTCACGGACCCGGCCGGCAACGTCCTGTTCCTCGCACAGCCCGCGAAGCCGAAGGTCCGCCGGGCCGGAGTGTCGGCCCTCGGGTTCGTGACGGTCGCGTCGCGCGACTCGAAGAAGACGGGCGAATTCTTCCGCAAGGCCCTCGGCATGCGCAAGCAGAGGGCGGAAAGCGACGAGGAAGGATTCGATTCCTACCAGCTGTCGCCGAAGGCGACGGCGATCACGCCCTTCACTCCGAGGAAAGACATCTACGACAACCCCGCGGACTACGATGCGGACATGGCCCACATCGGCGAGGAGACGGGGATCGGCTTCACAACGAGCGACATCTATCGGTTGCAGGAGCAGCTCCTGGCGAAGGGCGTCCGATTCAAGGAGAAGGCGGAGGCCCAGGACTGGGGCGGCATCCGGGCGCGGTTCTTCGACCTGGACGACAACGTCTACTCGCTGGTCGAATACAAGGGCTGAACGGAGTTAAGGAAAAGAGGCGGACCCTCGGTCCGCCTTTCGTTCGGCCTATGGGTCCTTCGGAGGCGCCGGCGGAAAGCTCATGTCGAGAGGATCCGAATCCCGCGGTGGCGGAGGCGGCTGGGCCTGACGCTCGGCAGAAGGCCTTCCGGACTCCTTTTCATTCCGCTTCCGTCTCCCCCAGGCCATCCAGCCCAGCAGGATCACGGCGATCGTGAGGACCGCGACGATTCCCGCGAGGATCTCGATCCAACCGAGGAGCGGACTCGATCGGACCGTCACCTGGAAACTCGAGGTCGCCGAATTTCCTGCCGCGTCCGTTACGGTCAACGTGGCCTGATAGACCCCGGGGTGGGCGTAGACATGGTTCGCGGTCGCCGTGCTTGCCGACGATCCATCGCCGAAATCCCAGGCGTATGAGACGACCCCGACGTTGTCCGTCGATGCGGAGGCGTCGAAGAAGAGCGACTGGGTTTCGTCCACGCTGCGGTCCCCGCCGCCCAAGGGGACGGGGGCCTTTGTGTCCCGAACCGTGACGGTCATCGTGGACATTGCGCTGTTCCCCGAGTAGTCCCAGACGGTCAGAGCCGCGGTGTACATGCCCGCATTCGCATAGGTGTGGCTCCCAGTCGACCCGGTGGCTCCCGAACCGTCCCCGAAGTCCCAAGCATAGCTCGCGATTCCGAGGTTGTCCGTGGATGCGCTCGCGTTGAAAACGATCGCGGCGCCCTGGTCTCCTGTCGATCCTGCGCCGGGTCTTGAGACGGGGGCGACCACGTCGAGTACGGTCCCGTAGACGTCCTGGCCGGAACCTCTCGTATCGAACCAAGCCGCAAAGACGTCACCGGTGGAATCGATGCCGACAGTCGGCTGAAACTGACTTGCCGCGGAGGAATCGTCGTTCAGTTTCACATTCGCGGACCACGTCAGGCCGTCCAACGACGTGGAGGCGTAGATGTCGACGTTCGTCGAGCCTCCGGTTCTCATATCGGCCCAGGCGACGACGATTTTCCCGCCGTTCGCGGCCAGGGACGGTTGGAGCTGCCAAACGGGTCCCACGTCATCATTGACCTTTACGTTGGCGCCAAACGAAACGCCCCCGTTCGTCGACCGAGCGGCGTAGATGTCCGGGGCAGTAGTCCCGCTCCTGTAGTCGGTCCAAGCGACGTAGATGGCCCCCGCGCGATCGATGGCAAGTGTGGGTTCCTGCTGTGCGACGCTGCCGCTATCGTCGTTCACCCATGCGGTGCTGGGATAGATCCAGCTGCCGCCCCGATTCGTCGATCGAGCGGCATAGATGTCCGTGCCCCTCCCAACGAGCCGAGCGTCCCTCCAGACCACGTGGACATCTCGGTTCGCGGCGACCGCGATTGCGGGAGCCCCTTGTTCCGCAGCGCCGGCGTCGTTATTCACCCGAGAGCTTGGGTTGAAACTCAGGCCGCCGTCCGTGGAGTTGGCGTAGTAGATATCCGGATTCCCGGCGACCCGGGTGTCCGTCCAGACCGCATGGATGAGCATCGGATCGACCGGGTCGACCGCGATACGAACCTCCGTCTGGGCGTTCGTGGTGACGAGATTCACGAGGACATTGGGCGAGAAGCTCTGACCTCCGTTCGTCGACCGGGAGAACCAGATGTCTTGGTTCCCACTTCGACCGTCGACCCAAGCGATCGAGATGTTGTTCCCGCTGTCTAGGGCAAGAGACGGATTCGTTTGAGCGAAGGCGGTCGCATCGTTGTTCACCCGAACCGGAGGAGTCCAGGTCCGGCCGTTCGCCGATTTCGTGAAGAAGACATCCGTCCCCGTCGTCGGGCCGGCCCAACCGGCGAAGGCGAGGTACGCGACGCCGTCCGAACCGACGGCGATGGAGGGGTTCCCGGCCGTATACGCCGGCGTCTGCGTGATCATCACGTTCGGTCCGAAGTGCGGTGTCGCGGGAGCCGCGGCGGCCGCGGAGTTGAACACCGCGAGGACAGCGACCGTAAGGAGAGCGATCACCGCGATGATGGGAACCATTCGACGAATTGAACCAACGCGAGCCAGGGCCAGACGAATCATTTGGGGTCGCTCCGGGCATCCCGGTTCTCACACGGCTATTTAATCGAGACGAGACGATTTTCGAATTCGAAAACGACGAATCCGAGCGGGGCATGCGTCTCGCAAGAGGTCCTCCGGTCGCTCGCCTCCTTCCGATAGCTTCATTCCGCAAAGGCACTTTGGCCCGGTTCGAGGGAGGAGTTTGGGGGAGCGTCGGCGACCCGCGCCAGCCGGGACATCGACCTCGGCGATCACAGGCATTCCCGGGTCACTGACCTTGGCGGAACGGTTCATCATCGGCTTCCGCCTGCCGTACATTCTCGGCTGCATCCTGGTCGGATTCGTTCTGTTCGGGATCCTCAATACGGTTTTGTCCAAATACGTGGAGACGACGGATCTCTGGCGGGCCGTCATATTCGCCTTGTCGCCGCAGAGCCTCGCCCAAAGTGCCCTCTTCGCATATTCGTTCTACGCGCCCCGATACATGAGGACAAAGCTTCTCGAAGCCGGGCGCTCGCTCCCTGCTCTGATGCCGGAAAAGGACGAGGGATTCCGCAAGACGTTCACAGGCGTCTCCGCCGTTCGGCCCCAGGTGGCCACGTGGATCGTTTTCCTGGCGGCCCTCCTCCTTGCGCTCAGCGTGCCCGTCGCGTTCGGGGGCCCCTCCCCCTTTCGGTTCAATACCGACTCGGCCTTCTCGCTTTTGGAATTTCTTGCGACGATCGTCGACGTCGTGAGCCTCGCGGTGATTTCGCTCGCCCTGTCCTCCGTCGTGTGGACGTACTGGAGCCTCTCGAAGGGGATGCTGCGATTCAGCTCGGCCCCCTTGGAGTTGCGGCCGTACTACGAGGACCCCTTCCTAGGATTGAGGCCGATCGGTTCGCTCGCGCTCTCCCTGGCGACGGTCTATTTCGGTTTCATCGCCCTCTTCATGCTCTCGCTCCTCACGTCGTCCTCGACGCCGTCACTCGGCGATGTTGTGGGCGTGGGAGGCTTTCTCTTTGGCCTGATCCTCCTTGGCTTGTTCCTCTTCTTCTTGCCGCTTTCGAAGCTGCACGGACGCATGATTGCGGAAAAGAAGATCGCGAGGGCGACTCTGAATCCCAAGTTGCAAACGCTCTTCCAGGAATCGCCGAATGCCGCTTCCGACGACGTCGCCCAGGTTCTCCGCCTGGACATGATGGATCGGAAGGTCGCTGGCATGGCTCTCTGGCCCTATGACATCGGAATCCTAGGACGGCTCTCGGTCATCGCGGCCTCCGTGACCGCGATCTTGATCTCACGTATCATCGCCCTGGTCTTCCACATCTGAGCGAGACACCGGGCGCCGGCTCGGGGATCTACTCTTCCCTCGGTCCACAATCTGGCCGCGGTCACGCAGCCTTAATGCCTCGTCGTCGTTTGCCCGGCGGGACTCGAATGGCGGGTGGAGAGGTTGTCATCGAGACGTTCGATTCTCAAGTGCTGAAGGGGAATCCGCTCAAGGATCCGACCCGTCGGGACGTGGCCATCTATCTTCCCCCGAAGTACGATCCGCGAAAGCGGTATCCCGCGGCGTATGGGATCGTCGGGTACACCGGGACCGGGAAATCCCTCTTCGGGGTCGACCCGTTGGGAGAGGACCTGAAGACGAAACTGGATCGCCTCATCCGAACCGGGAAGATGGGGGCTATGATCGTCCCGATGGTCGACTGCTTCACTCGCGTCGGCGGCAACCAGTACATCAATTCGACCGCGACGGGGCAGTACGATGACTACCTGCGCCACGAAATCGTCCCTCACGTCGAATCGAAGTACCGCGTTTCCCGGCGTGGGATTTGGGGGAAGTCCTCCGGAGGCTACGGCTCGATCGTCCAGGGGATGCTCCATCCGGACACCTGGTCGGCCCTCGCGGATCATTCGGGAGACGCCCTCTTCGAGTACTGCTACACGACCGACTTCCCGAAGGCGCTCGCGGCGTTTCGGGAGCACGACGGTCCCGCGAAATGGCTCCAATGGTTCTGGCGGCAGCCGAACCGCCGCCTGAGAGAAATGGAGCCCGTGTTGAACACGATCGGCATGGCCGCGCACTATTCGCCGAATCCGAAGAGCCGGGAGTTCGGAATTGACTTCCCCTTCGACCTGGAGACCGGCGAATGGCGTCCCGAGGTGTGGGCCCGATGGCGGCGCTGGGATCCCGTGAACATGGTCGATCGGTACGCCCCTCGGCTCCGTCGCCTGCGGCTCGTGTACATCGACTGCGGAACGAAGGACCAGTACAACCTGATCTGGGGCGCCCGGGTCCTGCACAAGAAGCTCGGTGAGCGGCGCATCCCGCACGTGTACAAGGAGTTCGACGACACGCACTCCGACATCGACTATCGATATGACGTCAGCTTGCCGCTCCTGTCGAAGGCGCTCGGGTAGGCTGTCGATCGCCCCTCGGGAGCGCGCGGGAATGCTCGAACGGTGGACGGCGGATGCACGGAGCCGAATGGTTTTTAATGAAAATAGATGTTGAAGCCTCCGTGAGGGAGAATGGAGGCGCGAAAGGTCGTCAGACTGCCTTGTTTCAGTAACACGGGCGTCACGCTCGCGGCGGATTCTCCACGCAGCCGGATCGCCGTCCCGTGGTCCGAACGGTGCGCGGGGGCGAGATGAGATGGCCCTCCCCGCCTCCGGGCAGAAGCCGAAGAGGGCCGCGTCGTTTAAGCACGTCGAACCGCCGGACCGCATCATCCTGGCCAAGCTCCAGAAGGACGATAAGATCAGCTTGGGCGACCTCGCCCGGATGACGGGGCTTGCCTCTTCGTCGGTCCACTACCGGATCAAGCGGCTCGAGGACGAGGGTGTGATTAAAGGCTACCGGGCGATCGTCGACCCGGTGAAACTCGGATACGACATCCTCGCGGTGAGCTTCATTCGTTCGAAATACGACCCGCGAACGTACGAGCGGCTGGGCAGGGCCCTGTCCCGGATCCCGGGCGTCTGGGCCGTCTACTTCCTCATGGGCGACATGGACTACGTCGTCCTGATCCGCGCGAAGAACCGCTTGGACCTGAACCGCATCGTCTACAAATTGATCTCGATGAAGGACATCGAGCGGTCCGACACGCGGATGGTGATGGAGCGGATCAAGGAAGATATCGCGGTGCCGACGGACTGAGACCGGTGGAGTTGGCTGTCCTACGTCCTTCGCTTCGCCTCGCCGCGACGAGAGCGCTTGTAGTCTGCCTCCAGGGCCGAGGCAAATCGCTTCCATGCCCGCGTCGAGGAAGCTTCGCGCTCCGCCTTCGTGAGCTTCGCATCCGGGCCGTGGGGCCTCCGTTTCCATCGGAGGTCGAGTCGGGTTCGGCCGTCGGGGAGACTGGACAGGACGTAGTCGGCCACCACATCGCGATTGTTGCCGATGCCGTTCATGTGCCAGCGGTTCGGCGGGCGCAGGGAGACGACCGCCCTCGACCAATCCCAACCGTCTTTGGACTCCTCGAGATCTTCGAAAACGACGGCCCGCGGGGTCCGTTCGATGATCTTCCGCTGGTACGTTTCTTTCTCCAGGGCCGCGTCCCCCGGGGTGTAATCGGTGCACCACGCGAACACGAAATCGATGGGAGCTCGGAACGAGACATGGATGCGGTATTCCGGACCCGGCCACGCGGATCCTGCGTTGCGCGGTTTCATGATCCCGCTCCCCGAGTGGACCGTTCGTTCAAGAATCTAGTGGTCCTCTGGAGACGCGGTGGGTGGGAACGAAACCGGATGTGCGGATTGGCCTGAATTGGTCCGGACCTGCGGCGGCCTAGCGTTCGGCAGGCGTCGCTTTCCGCTTGCGTCGGCGTCGGAGCAAAAGGACCGTGACTGCGATGGCCAACGCGAGGAGGAGAAGGAAGAGCGGGAGGCCCGCCAAGGGTCCGAAGGGGCTGAACGGATTCGTGTCGACGGAGACGGACCGCGTCTGCGTCTCCTTGTTGCCGGCGACATCAGTCGCCCGAACGGTGAAGGTATGGACGCCATCCGCGAGGTCGAGTGTCACGCTCGTGGCGATGCCCACGGTCTGGAACGCCCCGCCGTCGACCTGGATCTCATACCCCGCGATGCCGGATCCGGCATCGGATCCGGTCCAATGCACCGGGAACGACGACGTGACCACCGGCGAGGGGTCCTCGAGGCTGACCACCGGCGGCGTCGTGTCGACGCTGACGTTCAGATATTGATTTCGTTCCGGAGGACTGCTGGAGGCGTCGAAGGCGTAGTACGACAGGGTGTGTTTCCCGTCGTGCAGGGTGAGCGGCGCGGTGTAGTTCAGCCAGCCGCCCTCGTCCACGACGTAATGGATCCATGCGACGAAAGGCAACGAATCCGACGCGGTCAGGGTCACGGTCACATCGGAGACGTACCAACCGTTCGTCCCCAACGTGCCTTCCACGCGCACGGTCGCGCCAGGGGTGCCCGAAGGCATGGACGAGGCCATCGTGGTGAAGCTCATGATCCCGCCCGTCGTGAAGCCGTGGCCGGTCGCCCAGGCATCGAAGTAGTAGGTCGTGTTCGGGGTCAAGCCGGTGACGAGGCTGGCATAGACGCCCGCCCTACTCGCCGGACCGCTCGTCCAGTTCGTCGCTCCGGACAGGGTCGGATCCAACCCATAGAGAAATCCAACGATGACGGTCGTCGCTTCTCCGAGGTTGCGAAGGTCCCCATGCAGGGTTGCGCGGACGTCCTCAACCCCCGTGGCGGCTTCCGTGAGAACGCCGGGAGTCGACCGGGCCACCGTGAGGTCCTTGCTCGCGAGGGCAACCTGGCCGCTCCCATCGTCGATCGTGAGGTTGACTCGGTACACGCCTTCGGAGGAATAGACATGGCTCACGCGGTCTCCGGTCATGGTCGATTGGTCTCCGAGTTGCCAGGAATAATTGTACGGGCTTTGTCCTCCCAATGCCGATCCAAGGAAATCGACGGATTGACCCGTAAACGTGCTCGATGGTGAGCCGATCTGGGCGGATAGACGTCCAATCACTTGGATGTGGATCGTCACATGGTTGACGCGCGCCCCCGCGGTCCCGGAGACCGTGACGTCGAAGGAGCCCGCCGCTGAGGAGGTCATTGTGCACGCGGAGGTCTCGCCGCCATGGATCACGGAAGGCGAACAGACGGCCGTCACACCCGCCGGGCTCGAGGTCGCGTCTAGGGTCACGGCTCCTTGGAAACCGTTTTGCGATTGGAGGCTGACGTTGGACATCGCGCTTCCGCCCGCGATGAAGGAGAGACTCCAAGGGGAGGCGGACAGGGAGAAGTCCGGCGGCGACCCAACGAAGAACTCCGACATGTTCCGGGCACCCGAATCGTTCGTGTTCAAGGTCGGTAGGTTCCAGTTCGCCTCGACGGTCGCCAGGTGCGAGAAATGGTTGTAGGACACGGAGGAGGTGTAACCGACTTTGGCAGCGGGCCCGGACCAGACCGTGTAGATGGCCGGAGTCCCTCGGCCGTTGGCGGCCTCGTCGAAGGTGATGAAGAGCGCGGCCCGTTCCGTCGTGAAGACCGGGCTTCCTAGGATTTTCGGGACCAGGTTGGACAGATATGCGTCGCCTGCGGCGACGGGGCAGACGTCCATGTCGTTGCATAGGTTGGGCGTGAGCCACATGTAGTTCGAGGCGTTCGACGCGGAGCCGAGGTCGTCCAGGAGGGCGCGGTCGTCGATCCCCGCCGGGACCACGCGGGCGCACCGCGTCGCATTCGTGACGATGTCGCCATAGTATGCGAAGGGATTGTGGCGGACGACATAGCCCGTCCCCGCGGGGCTCCCACAATCCGACGTCATGTTCTCCATGTACGCCTTCCACGTGAGCCCGGCGTCAACGAGGCGGTCCACGATGTTGGGCGACTGCCATGCGAGCCGGGTGCAGGCGTCCGAGTTCGGATTCGGGTTCTCCGTGCAGCCGAACGTCGAGGCTCCGGTGAGGCACAGGTAGTCGGCGAGGCTCTTGCCGCATGGGCTGGGGCTGTAATTCGTGGCAAGGCCCGACGCGTTCGCGAGTTGCGTCTCGAAGGGTGCGCTGCCGCCGCAATACGTCAGGATGTCACAGATCCCGTGATTCTCCATGAGGATGCTGACGACGAAGTCGAAGTAGGTGCCCCCGGGCGGTGTCGCCAGGACGAACATGGGAGAGGAACGCTCCGAGCGACCTGGAACCGCAAAGGCCGAAAGGCCGAGGAGGACGGCGATCGCGCAAGCTGCGATGCTCAATACCATGTGCTCGAGCCCTCCCCCTTCCATCGGCTCATGAAGGGATTCGTCTCGCGTACCTTAGAGCTTACGGTTCGCCCTCCGGATTCGCCGCTGGTACCAAGGATGATTGCATCCTCCGAAACCGTCGGGGGGTCCAGCCCCACCGGCGCGATACGAAACCGCGGGGAGCGTCCCCGGAGATTGGTCCGCAGCCCGGAAAAGGCCCTTGGACTGCCCTAACTATATAACGGACTATCTGCGTCGGGTCGAAGCCGGTGCCGTGTGCCACGCCTCCGGCCCTCGGTGGTGTTCCTTCGGCGAACTACAAGATTGAGAACGTTGTCGCGTCGACTTCCCTCGGGAAGGAGCTCGACCTGCAAGCGATCGCCCTCGTCCTCGGCGGGGCCGAGTACGAGCCGGAGCAGTTCCCGGGACTGATCTATCGTCTCAAGGAGCCGAAGACCGCGATCCTGCTCTTCCGGAGTGGGAAGGTCGTTTGCACGGGGGCCAAGAGCCTCGAGCACGTGAAGACCGCGATCGACCTTGTGGCGAAGCAAATCGGAGCGGCCGGCATCCCGGTGAACAAGAACCCCGAGATCGTGGTCCAGAACATCGTCGCGACGTCGGATCTCGCGGCGCAGATCGACCTGAACGCGATCGCGATCTCCCTCGGTGGAGGCAAGGTCGAATACGAACCGGAGCAGTTCCCCGGCCTCGTGTACCGGATCGATGAACCGAAGGTCGTCGTCCTCCTCTTCGGAAGCGGCAAGCTCGTGTGCACAGGCGCACGGACGCCCGCGGATGTCGAGAAGGCCGTCGAGAAGATTACGGCCGAGCTGAAGGCGGCCGGACTCCTTCATTAGGCTCGTCCGAAGCCCTTATCCGGCACGAGGCGGTCGCGGGGCGTAGATGCCGAAATCCGAGTTGTCCGGCACGGTGACTGCCTTCCGCCAGAGCAAGTTCAAACAGGACAGCTACCAGACGATCGTTCAGATTGCCGGCAAGGTGGATGCGGGGAAGGTGATAGGCGCCCGGGTCGTGTGGCTTCGCAAGGACGGCGTCCGGATCTTGGGCCGGGTTGTCGCGAGCCATGGTTCGAAGGGGGCGGTCCGTGTGCGGTGGAAACGTGGCTTCCCGCCACAGGCTTTGGGCTCCCAAGTCAAGATCGTTCCTTGATGCGACTCAGCTAGTAACATCCGCCCGAATCTCCTGACTCTTGCGCGAAGACCCTAACCGCTGGTTGCGGCTAGTCCGCCTGTGAAGACCCTTCTCTGGCGTAGGCGTCGCGACGGTTAGCGTCCCGATTTCCTAAGGGAATCCGCGATTGTCGATGCGTGTATCGAGACACGCGGTGTGTCAGGGAGAGACGATGGTCATGGTTCCGTTCATGCCAACGTCCGCCGTCAGAACGGAGCTGAATGGAACGATCCCGGGTCGGGAGAATAGGACGAAAAACTGTGTCGTTCTGCCTCCCATCAAGTCATGGCTGTACCCGGTTCCGTTATTGGTGTACGTGAACGTGTGGGGCGCATCATCCTCGTTCAAAATCGTGATCTTCGTCACAACGGATGCGGTCACGTTGATCGCGGTCGGAGAGAATCGAGAATTCGAAGCCAGCATGGAGACGCTGGCGACGATTGGAATATCGTACACCGGACCGGCGCTCGGCGCTCGTGCGGTCACGTTCTGGTAGGCAAGAGATCCGGCCGCAATCGCTCCGACGCTCAATGAGACGATGGCGATGACCGCGAAGCCTTGAATGCTGCGGATCCCTTCGGCGAGGTTCGGCTCGCGAAGACCGGCTCGACCTCGCCGGAATCCCAAGAGGCCCGCTGGCAGAGCGAGAACGAGGGACAAAGTGGTGAGGACAACCGCGCTGTAGACGGGCCCGAGCAGCGGGTTCGCAAGGGCGCCAAAGAGGCCGAACGGGATGGTCGTGATTGCGAGCACGGAGTTCGCGAGGCCTGCCAACAGGTAGAACGTGGGTCGCGGCCTCCAGAGGAGTAGCCCGGTGAAAACGATTCCCGGGAGCAGCAGAATCAGGATGGGGCCTACCAACGAAGGGTCGCCGCTGCCCAGAATGACGCCCGCCAAGACCGTCGCGACGAAACCCGCGATCACGAGGACTCGGTTGAGTGGCCAACCGGCCCATCTGCCCGCTCCGGTCTCTTCAGCGGCTTCGTCCGATTGGTCGGTTCCCGGAACGCCTTTGTCTCCCTGACTCCGCAATCCATCGAACCCCCCGCACACCGATTCTAAGGCGAGAGCCAATCCGCGTAGCCGCATAACTCTTCTGTGATAAACCGGGTGACATGCGGCAGGGCGGATTGCAGCCACCACAGAGCCATTGGATAATCCAGACCGAATCTTTCTGCGGGCCGACCGAGGCAAGAATAGTTTTAAAGCGGTTGAATCCGTTAATCCGGCCGGGACAAGGGGGGCTTTCGTTGATCATTGCCGAGACGCCGGACGGAAAGAAGCAGGACATCTTCGTCGTCGACTACCACTTCCATATCTGGAACGCCGCGAAGGAGAACTGGCTGCGGCCCGACCTCGCTAAGGGATGGATCAATTGCTTCTACGACTACACGAAGGCGCTCAGCCCGAAGGAATATGTGTGGGACTGGGACACGTATGCCTACTACGGCGAGGAGAAGGCCCTCCACGATGTCTTCGGGGACGGCCACGTCGACATGGCGATTTTCGAACCGCAGACGTTGATGTACTTCTATCACAAGGGATTCAGCAACGTCGACGCCATCGCCGGATACGTGAAGAAGTGGCCCGACCGGCTCGTCATGGGCAGCCGCTGGGACCCCCGGGACGGCGAGGCGGGGAAGGCCCTGCTGGAAGAGCAGGTGCGAAAGTTCCGCATCCGGCCGTTCCAAATGCGGAATACGAAGCTCTACACGGCCGAGTGGAAGGAGGAGAACGGCGGAATGTCGCGGGGTTGGCGGCTCGATTCCAAGGAAGCGTTCGACTTCCTGGAGAAAAACCGGGAGCTCGGGATTAACGTTCAGGTGGCCCATAAGGGCCCTACGGTCTGGCCGCTCGACAAGGATGCCTTCGACATCGGCGACGTGGACACGGCGGCGACCTCGTTTCCTGATATGAAGTTCGTCGTGACGCACATCGGACTCCCTCGCCTGGACGACTTCTGCTGGGTCGCCACCCAGGACAAGAACATCTATGCCGGCATGGCCGTGGCGATGGCGTTCGTCCACACCCGGCCCAGGTACTTCGCGGAGATGATGGCGAACCTCCTGTACTGGCTCGGCCCGGATCGAATCCTCTTCAGCGCGGACTACGCGCTCTGGCACCCGAAATGGGTCATCGAGGACTTCCTGAATTTCGAACTTCCCGAGGACCTGAAGAAGGAGTATGGTGTCGACCTGACGATGGAGATCAAGAAGAAGATTCTCGGGGAGAACGCGGCGAAGGTGTGGGGCATCGACATCGAGCAGCAGAAGAAGACGCAGAAGAACGACGAGCTCTCGAAGAAGCTCCACCTGCAGCCGGGGACGATCCGAGTGGGCGAGGCGGCGAAGAAGGGAAAGCCCCTCGCGCGGTAGGGAGCCCCGTCGCTCCAGGTGTATGATGGCCCAGGATGCCCAAGCTAACCTCAAAGAGAGCGTTCTTCAGGCGCTCTCAACAGTTACAGACCCGGAACTCGACGAACCGATTACCGAGTTGGGGTTCGTCAAGAATCTCTCCGTTTCGGAGGATGGGCGGGTCTCCGTGGATCTCGTCACCTCGACGTTCTGGTGCTCCCCCAATTTCGTGTACATGATGTTGGAAGAGGCCCGTGACGTCGTGTCCAAGCTCCCGGGAGTCAAAGAGATGCGCCTGACGCTGGGAGGCCATCACGACTCGGACCGAATCAACGGGGCCATCAACGCAGGGAAGTCGTTCTCGGAGTGTTATGACTCCGAGGCCCGCGGCGACCTGGTCGAACTGAACCGCATGATCCGGACGCGAGCGCTCCGAAGTCGTTTGTATTCAATGGCGGCCGCGTTAATGAGATCCGGACTCGTTGCCGAAGAGATCCCGGAGTTGTCTCGTCAGGACGTGACCGCCAACGGCGATACCTTTGTCGTGAATTCCCGAGGGCGAATGGTTCCGATCACCGACCCCGCGGACATGAGGCGTGTCGCCCGCTACCTGAGTTTTCTCGATGGGCTCGATCGGACAACGACTGGCCTGGTCGTCTGGGAGCTCGATGGGAATCCTCCCCCGGAGGACGAGTTCGTTTCGACGCTGATTGCCGGCCGATTAGCGAAAGCGAACTTCAGCCTCAACGCCGAACTATGCCGAGCGCTGCTCGAGTCCCGGCTCAATCGGGAAGAGCCATAGGCATCCGAATCGCGGACCTCCGGCTGAAGGCAGCTAGGCTATCGAGATTGCCGAACGGTTTGGAGTGGCCTCGATTCCTAGAACGGAACGTACCCGCCCGGATATATCAGGCTGAATGCGAGGTAGAATCCCAGCAAGGCCAGGATGATCAGTAGGACCGCGTTCACCTTGAATGCCACGGCCTTTCCGTGGACTCCGGCGTAGAGCACGAAGAACACGACCGTCAGGACCACCAAGAGGATCGTCAGGCTCACGTATTTTCCGCCGGTAAGGGCCGTGAACTTCAGGGATGAATTGAGGAACCATAGGTCAACGATCGCGAAGCCGATGGAGACATGGCCGATGGGCCGTAGATCAGCCCCTCGCACCAGGCTTGCTCCAAGGAAGATCCAGAAGAAACCGTAGAAGACCAATGCAATCCCAAAGAATCCTGAGATGGCCGGGAGGTTCGGGACAGCCACGGGATCATTCATGAAGGTCGCGACCCCGACAAGGACCATCATCGCGCCAAGAGAGAGATGCGCGAGCCCCCATCCCCCGGCAAGCTTGTCCGTATCTTTCTTTTCAATTCCGATTGTGTTGAACACAACCATTAGACAGTTCACTGAAAATCCGATGAGACCCAAGCCCACAATGTCTGTTGAGACGACCATGCGACTATTCCCCCTCGGACCGGGATTCGCTGTCCCCTTCTTTAACGATTACTCTTCGTCCTTTGTCGATGGTCCTCCGCATTGGCGGCCGCGGACGGAGATCGGGCACGGTCCGTAATCGCGGCGTCCCGGCGTTCATCAATCGAGGGGGACCGTGGACGCGATGCTCGCCTTGGGCGATGCGGCCACCTTGGCCAAGCTTTTTTGGGACTTCTCCTTTGTCGGTCCGTGGCGCGTGAGTACGTGGTCGATGGAGTCATCCGCGCGAGGATTCGCATCGGTCTCCCCATGGCCTTCTTCCTCGCGTCGGCCCTGACGCTCGCTCCGACGGCCGCGGGCGATGGCACCGGATCGGGGATCACGACCTCGAAGGGCTATTACCTCCTCACTCCGGTCGGAACGGCCTACGAGTTCCTCCATGCCTATCTCTCGGACTTAGGCGTCCAGGTGAGTCCTGGCGACACCCTCATCTTCTCCTGGCAGGCGAACAATGGCACCGGCCCGCCCATCTACTTCGAGATTCACGCACACCCCTACGGGCCCTATATTCAATACTACAACACGACTTCCGCTTCGGTCGGCAACGGGACGTTTACGGCCCGCGAACCGTATTCCTACATGGTTTTCTGGAAGAATCTGAGCAATACGACCCGAGTGAACCTGACGTATTCATTTGTCCTGCTGATCGCCCAACCAAGCCTATGGCCCCTCTACGTTGTGCCGGTCGGGATCGGCCTTGTCGCGGCGGCCGCCGTGGCGGCCCACGTGCGGGCACAGCGCAATCGAAGTCGCCCGTGAGGCTCCCTCCCGGACGGCGTTGCCAAGGTCAGGCCTAGACACCTTATACGACCGTACCGGGACCGTGGTGCTAGCTCGATGCGGAGAGAAAGAATTATGACCCTGGTGAGGGTTCCCGGGTCGGGCGTGCCAGGACGTGGCATGCGAGTGAGGGGAGTCCATGGAAGAGATGGCGTCGGCTTCGAAGCCGGTCTTTAGTGTCGCGGATGAAGGAAGGGCACTTCGAAACCTCATGTGGATGTGGTGGATCACGGCGGTCACGTACAACGCCGTCGCGATCCCGGTGATCTGGGATCCCGCGCAGCATTCGTTCCTGGTGCGGGACTCCACGTGGACGCCGCCCCACCTCATGATCTTCGGGCCGTTCTTCGCCTTGATGATGTTCGAGGCGATCGTGTTTCAATTCTATGCCTTGAAGAAGGCGCAACCCTACATTCGCGGAGATATCCCGATTACGTTGTGGGTCTTCCCGATCACGGTCTTCGGGTTCACTCTTGGCTCCATGCTCACCAACGAGATCGGTCACATCTTCCTCTTCCGGGAGGAGTTCTTCTCGATGCCGACGCATTGGAACTTCGTCCTGACGTTCATGTTCATTTATGCCGTCGGCGTCCCCGAGGTCGTTCGTGTCTTGCACCGACTCGGTCAACTCGAGGCCAAGGCCAAAGAGTTGGTCCCGGTGGAAGCGCCGGCACCCGCCCCGACGAGCGCCCCAGTGCGGGCAGGTCGTCCCGTCGCACGAAGGTAGGGGGGATTTCATGGCTACAGCTACCGCTGAGGCACCAGAGACGGTACGCGCCCCCTTCTTCACAACGAAGGTGATCACGTTCATCGCCTTCACGGCGACGCTGATTTTCTCGCAGAACATGTTTGCCGTCAGCTCGCAGATCGGCGTCGGCGACTGGGAGTTTTGGATCGATTGGAAGGACTACGCTTGGGCCCCGTTCGTCTATACGTGGATCGTTGCCGTCCACTTCCCGGTCTATTCTTGGATCTTCAACAAGTTCTTCAAAATCTACTTCGGCTCGACCTTGGTCCTGATGTTCTGGTTCCTGCAGCGCACCCTCATGATCCAGCTGTTCTACGTCGGGATGAACAACTATCCGTTCAACTACGTGCAGCTCCCGTCGTATCTGTTCCCCGCCATGGCGGCCGATTTCGCGCTGCTCCTGTTCGGCCTCAAGAAGCACATGGGTCTGTACGTCCTCGTGTCGGCCTTCTTGGCCGGCGTGTTGGTCGTCCCGGGCCACTTCCTGTTCCTGAACACGCCGTTCTTGCTGACGAACGTGGGATATCCGGATCCGCTCACCGGCGGGCTGCACACGATGCCCGTCTGGTCCCTGATCCGGATGACGATTCCGAAGGCGCCGATCCCGTCGTACATCGCGGAAGGCTTCACGTGGCCGTTGCCGTACAAATCGTTCTACGACCCGTACATCATCATGACGGGCTTCATGGGGATCATGGGGGTCGTCTGGTCGGGGTTCACCTTTATTTTCCTCAAATCGATCTTCTACGGCTACGAGAAGACGATTAAGCACTTCGTCAAGCCGGCGGGGGCCTGAACGCATGGTCCTTGCCTCCGTGATCCAAACGGTGTACCCGGACGTCTGGTACGACACGAACCTCAACGCCATCGTCGGGACCGCCTCGTGGGTGATCGCCGGCCTTGCGACCGGGTACTTTGTGTTGAAGTGGCTCAAGAATTCGGAGAAGTTCTACGCGGCCCTTGCCCGACAGGGGTGGAGGTGAGTCGATGCGACCGCTATCGATCGTCATGGTCGCCGTCATCGGCTCGGTCCTGCTTGGGCTTCTCGCGTTCCCGGGAGCAGCCCGGGCCCACGAAACGGAGCCATCCGTCGACTGGGACGTGGCATATGCCAACGTCCAGGTCCTCGGCCCTCCGATCTACTCGTACTACGCGACCCAGAGCCTGCCGCTGAGCGGTTCAGGGACCCCGTACACGGGCATGCTCGGCGCCGGTCCGGGCGGCGGCTGGAACACGATTGCTATGAACACCGGAGAATACCTCGTGATCACGTGGTCGTTCCGGTACGTCGGGGGTGCTGCGGTGCGAGGGGACTTGTTCTGGATCACCCGACTCGGCCTCGACTTCTCCACGATCGGTCGCTACGTCGACAGCGGAACCGGCCGTCAATGGATCGGCTCGTCGTCGTTCGCGCTCACTCCGAAGACCCAGTATAACGCGACACTGGTCGTGCGGTCCATCCAGCCGACCTTCCGCCACCTCCACGTGGGCGTCTCCGTGCAAAACGTCGGAAACATTCCGGCGGCACCGACGGTCAGCGGCGTCAACGGCAACCCGCCGATGCCGACGCTGTATGGCCTCTTCACGAACGCCAATGGTCCGGTCGTCGAGCCGCTCGCCGGGGTCAGTATCGCAGGCTCGCCATTCTCCGGAACCTTCCTCCTGCTCACGCCCTGGCCGTGGGCCGTGGGGGGCTTCGCGGCCCAGGTTGTGATCGGTCTCGTCTTCATCGGAGCGATGTACTGGTACGGCCGACGGGAAAGCAAGCGGGGGGCGAAAACATGAACTGGAACCTCAAAGGGGGAGAGATGAACCTCCTCCCGTACGGGTACATTGCTTGGCTCTTCTGTGTCGCGGGGGCCACGATTGCGAGCTTGCCCCAATGGTTCATCGTGCAGGCTCCCCACGGCGAGGGCTCCGCGATCACGGCGGAGCTCATCGGGCTTCCGATCCTCTTCCTTGGGTCGATTCTGCTGATCATCTCCTGGCTCCCGGAGAGGCGACGCAAGTATCCGGAAGTCCTGGAGAAGACGATGACCCCGGTTCCGGAGTACTACCTGAACCAGCCCGAAGAGGGCTCCTGAGCAATCGTCCGGATCCCGAGACCATGGCAACGCCGCCGTCTGCACCAAGAGGAACGACCCGTCGGACCTTCGACCGGAGGGTCCTCCTCGCCCTCGCGGCGGTCGTCTCCCTCATCATCGTCGGGCTGTACCAGTTCGATCAGGTCGTGGCGAGCATCTATGCGTATGCCTTCGGGGCGTTCCCGAGGATCGTGGGTTCCCCCGTCCCAAGCGACCGATGGACCGTGGCCCTCCTGAATATCTTCCTCGTGGGGCTCTTCCTGGCCCTCGCTCCGTTCCGGATCAAGGGATCTTGGAAGGCCCACGGGACGTACATGGGCTTCATGGTCTCCCTGTTCGCCGAGATGTACGGGTTTCCGCTCACCGTATACCTCCTGTCCGGCGCGACATACCCGTCCTCGCCCCTGTTCGTCGGGTATGTATGGGGCGTCGGCCAGCTGGTTGGTTCCCCCCTCGTCATCGCGGGCATCCTGCTCATCTACAAGGGCTGGAAGGAGATCGTCTTCAAACGGGGGACGGTCCTCGTCACGGATGGCATTTACGCCATGGTGCGCCATCCGCAGTATCTGGGCTTCCTCCTCGTGACACTCGGTCAGTTCGTCGTGTGGCCGACCATCCCGACCGCCCTCCTGTGGCCCCTGCTCGCCGTCCTCTACTACCGACAGGCGAAGCGCGAGGACGCCGCGCTCTCCGACGCGTTCGGGGACCGATTTTTGGCGTACGCGAAAAAGACCCCGATGTTCCTTCCGAAGATTCGGATGCCCCGAGGCCCAAAACCGGTCTCGCCCTAGCGGCGAGGCCCGACAGACACCCTAAGGGATCACGACGCCCCGGCCCTCGAGGGTCCCTTTCTTCAGTTGATCGAGCATGTCATTGACTTCGTCGAGTTTCCCTTTGCGGGTGATGACGCGGACCTTGCCCTGGCGCGTCAGTTCGATCAGCTCACGGAGTTCATCCCAGTTCCCGACGAGGCTTCCGAGGACCGAGAACTCGGAGAAGATCATGTCGATCGCCTTCAGGTTCGCGGTTCCGCCGTAGCCGACGATGATCAACGACCCGCCTTTCCGCAGCATCTTTACTCCGTTCGCGAGGGTCTGATCGTTCCCGACCAGATCGATGACGACCTCCGCGCCTTGGTTCTTAGTGATCTCCATGACCTGTTTCACCGGGTCGCGCCGCGCGTCGATCACCCGATGGGCCCCCATCTTCTCGGCCAGCCGGAGCTTGCTCTCGACGACGTCCGCCGCGGTGATGGAGGCGTTTGTCATGCACCGGAGCAACTGGAGGGCGATGTGGCCAAGTCCGCCGACGCCGAGCACAACGACGTTACTTCCAGAGGTCGTCCGGCTCGCCGCCTTCTTGACCGCCCGGATCGCGGTGAGCCCCGCATCCGCCAACGGAGCCACGTCGGCCGGTTCGAGCTCGTTCAGCCGCACGAGGGATCGATCGGAGGTCCGGATGAATTGTGCAAAGCCGCCGTCGGCGGTGATCCCGGGGAAGACCAGGTTCTCGCAATGCATGTCCTCGCCGATGCGGCACGCTCGGCATAGGCCGTCCGTGATCACCGGGTGCAAGATGACTTTCTCACCCTTCTTGACCGAGGTGACCGCGGAACCGACTTCCTCGACGATCCCCGCGTTCTCGTGCCCCAAGGTGTACGGCAGGGAGACCTGGACCTTCTCCTTCCAAACGCCCTCCACGATATGGAGATCGGTATGGCACACTCCGGACCCCGTCACCCGGACGATTACGTCTGCCGGATTCTTCAGACGTGGAGTCTCGACGTCCACGAGCTTGAGAGGTTTGTCGTAGCTGAAAAGTCTGGCCGCCTTCATGCCCCGTCGTATCGGGCGCAGTCTATATGGGTCTTGTGGAGTGGCGGAACACGCCCCACCCCAGCAAGAGGAGGGCAAACCGATCTTGCTCCCTTTCCCATTTTCTGGACACACGCGATCCTCGGAGGGCAAAGCGCGCAGAACTGCGACCGTCAGCGTTCGTGCCGTTGGTGCAAAACCGCATCAACCTTCCGGGTCTGATTCAATGGGGCTTGTCGATGGGTTGCGGGCCGCCCGATGACCTCCAGGATTCGTTTCTTGGTGAACTCTAGAAAATCAGCCGAGGCGTCTATCCCGATGGCCTTCCTCCCGAGTCTCAGGGCGACCACTGCCGTCGTGCCACTCCCGACAAAAGGATCGAGCACGGTTCCGCCTCGGGGGCACGTCGCTCGGATTGGCAGTTCCACCAATGCTTCGGGAAACACGGCATATTGATTCTCAGGAAAGTTGGAATCCTCCATTTGAATGGTCCAGACATCCGTCGGTACACGGCCCCTCGGTGTATTCACGACGCCTTTCTTCCCCGACATCGGCGGCGATGAGGTTTTTCTGATCGCATCCATGTCGTAGTATGCGTCTTTGCGTTTCACGAAGTGAAAGAGCTGCTCGTGGGCAGCAGTCAGTCGGTCCTTGGCTGCGTTGGGGACATGCTCTGGCTTGTGCCAGATCACCTCGCTTCGGATTTTCCACCCGATTTCCCGCATCGCGAATGCGACTCGCCACGGGATTCCCAGCCATTCCTTTCGTTCGCACTTGTCATCGAGATTGAGCCAGTAGCTTCCCGTGGGCCTTGTGACACGGTACAACTCTTTCCCGACGGACGCGAGGGCTTGAACGTATTCCTCCACGGTCCTTTCGCTTCCGATTTCGTGGACAGAGTCGCCGATGTGACGTTGTCGGCTGTAGTAGGGCGGGCTCGTGACGGTGCAATCCACGGAATCATCAGCCATGGTCCGAAGCACTTCTCGGGCATCTCCGAGCAAAAGCCCGCACTCCCGGCTGGCGAAGTAAGAAGATGCCACGTCCGGCGTAATCACGGTTACATCCATACCCTTTTTGCAACCCGCGAGACGCGCACCTGGGCACGCTCCCGCAGCGTCTCCGCCAGATTTTCCCTGGCTCGAAGCCTAAAGGGGTTCTATCTGCAGAAGAACTGCATGAGGCTGATCAGCAGCTTCGCGTCGTTCAGTCGCGGGTGTGTCGTAGCTCTTATCCAAACGTGCAATCGACGGTGACCTTATCCATGACGCCCTTGAGGACAGCCAGCTCTCTTTGGTTGAGTCGCGTGACAAAGAGATCGGAGATCGCGCGCAGGTGGACCGGCGCCGCCTCGGTTAGGCGGGCCACGCCTGCATCGGTCAATACGACCACGACACCACGTCCGTCTGCATCGGTGTCGGCTCGACGAACGAGGCCTTCGTCAACCAGCCGCGCGACACGACGGGTCATGCCCGACCGCGAGATGAGCGCCCGGGCCGCGAGGTCGGTCATGCGCAGCTCGCCACCCGCGAGCGCCAGCTGAGCGAGCACGTCGAAATCGGCCAAGGCCAAGCCGGTCTTCTTTTCGAGATCCGCCTCGAGTTGGCGCATGAGCGTGGCGTGTGCCCGCAGCAATGAGCGCCACGCCTCCAATCCACGCCGGCCCGGCAGCTCGTTCGCCGTGAGCCGGTCGAAGACAGCAGCGACGTCCGGCTTCGATCTTACTTGCATCCGCAACCTTATACACCACCCGGGGTATAAGATACTTGCACATGCAAGTTATGCCATCAGAACTACGCGGAAGGGACAGCCAATGAACACCGGGCTCTACACAGACCTGGATCGGTCAATCAGACGTCGCTTCGGGACTCTCGGAGACGACGCCCGCGTGAGGCGCACTGCGGCCGCCCTCGAGGCAAATGGAATGAGCGTTCTTCGGGCGGCGGACGCCGCGGAAGCGAAACGGATCGTGCTGGGTCTCATCCCGGACGGATCCCAGGTGCATCACGGCGCCTCGCAATCGCTCGAGCAGTCGGGCATCGCCGAGGAGATCGAGAAATCCGGTCGGTACGAGCCGCTCCGGCCGCGAATCTGGAGCATGGATCGCAAGACACAGGCCGACGAGATCCGCCGCCTCACTGCAGCGCCCGACGTCATGCTCGGAAGCGTGCATGCGGTCACCGAGAGTGGCTCGCTGCTCACGGCCTCGGCTAGTGGCAGCCAGCTTGGCCCCTATGCCACCGGTGCGGGGCGACTGATCCTTGTCGTGGGGACCCAGAAGATCGTGTCCGACCTCGAGGAGGGTCTCCGCCGCATCAACGAGTACGTCTTCCCGCTCGAGGATGCCCGCGCCCTGGCGGCGTACGGCATGCACAGCGGCGTGAACAAGGTCCTCATCATCAACCGCGAGCTCTTGCCCGGCCGCATCACGGTCGTCTTCGTTGACGAGGTCCTCGGCTTCTAGCGCAAGCCGATGGAGGAATCCATGATGACCACCCAAATCGAAACAGCGGAGCACGACATCCTCCTGGTCGAGCACGCCCGTATCCGCCCGATGATGAGCTTGACGTCCTCGAATCCTTGGCGCACCGGCGGATCGCGACCTCGCTCGTGGACTTGTTCATACTCGTTCGCGAGGCAGTCGTACCGATCACTCCCGGGAAGACGAGCCTTCATACGGAGCGGTCTCGTCGACCGCCGGCAGGAGCTCTGAAATGAGATCCGCCCGAGCAATTCCTGAATCGACGCTGGGAGTCGGCATCATCGGGGTCAGCCCCGTCCGGGGCTGGGCCGCCACCGCCCACATCCCGGCCCTGCGCGCGCTGCCCAACTATGAGATCCGGGCACTCAGCGGGCACAGCGCGGAATCCGCGCGCGCGGCGGGCGAAGTGTTCAGGGTCAGTTTGGTGTTCTCAGACCACAAGCAGCTGGTGAGGCAACCCGACATCGATGTGGTCGCGGTGACGGTCAAGGTCCCGCACCATCGCGAGACCGTCTCCGCCGCACTGGCCGCCGGCAAGGCCGTCTACTGCGAGTGGCCCCTTGGCCGCGACCTCGACGACGCGCGAGCGATGGCCGCACTCGCCGCCAAGCAGGGGGTGCGCACGGTGGTCGGGTTGCAGGCCCGCCAGGCCCCGGCGATCGAGTTCGTTCAAGAGCTGCTCAGCGACGGATACGTCGGTGAGGTTCTGTCAACGACCATGGTCGGGCTGTCGATCCCGGGCGACGCCGTCGGCCAGCCCAACGCTTACATGCTCGACAAGACAAACGGGGCCAACGTGCTCACGATCGCCGTCGGCCATAGCCTGGACCTCCTTAACCATGTCCTGGGGGAATTCGCCGACCTGTCGGCCGTCTCGAATCTCCGCCGGCCACTGATCACCATCGAAGAGACCGGGGAGCAGATCGTGAAAACGGCGCCCGACCAAATCGCGGTGATCGGCACCCTGACGTCCGGGGCGATCGCCAGCGTCCATATCCGTGAGGCGGTGGCCGGCGGCACCGGGTTCCTGTGGGAAATCAACGGAACCGACGGAACGCTCCGGATTACCGCGGACGCCGCATACCCCGAGATCTATCCCTTGACCGTCGCGGGCGCGCACGGGCGCACCGAGCCCGCCAAGCTTGCCGTCCCGGCGGCGCTGACGCAGAAATGGCCCGCCCTCACCGGCCTAGAAGGAGCGCCCGCCTACAACGTCGGGCGTGTCTACGCCGCATTCGCGGAAGACATCGAGAACGGGACTCACACCGTTCCGGACTTCGCTGACGCCGTCCGGCGCCACGAGGTCATCGCGGCCATCGAGAGGTCCGCGGCATCAGGGGAACGCGTGAAGCTGCAGCCAGGGCGCGGAGCCGAGTAACAGAGCCTCGAGAAGGCGCTTGCTCGTTTCGAATAAGACCGCGGTACCGCACTACGCGGATTGAGGTAAGGCAGGGGGGCCATTCGCCAATGATTTGCATCACACGCGGATTCGATGAAATACGATTACCGCGATCGCGAACATCACGACGGCCTCCAGGGCCAGGATTCCGAGTTCCAATGAGACGGTCGGAGTCATCGCATCGAATAGGCCCGCGCGGAAGATGTCGGTCGTGTACGTGAGCGGGTTTGCCAAGCTCGCAACTTGGATCGCGGAGGGCGCCGAAGTGGCAGGGAAGAAGACCGACGAGGTAAATAGGAAGATGAAGAAGGCGAACGTCGACACGATCTGAAACGTCTCCGATGATTTCAACGCAACGGAAAGGGCGATCGCGAACGCGCCGAAGAACACGGTTCCGAGGAAAAGAGCCGCGGCGATGGTCAAGACCCCCGAAAGGGAAGGATTGAAGCTCGCGCCAAGCACAGGGAACGCGAAGAGGAAAACGAGCAGCGAACCGGCCACGCCAATGATGAGCGTCGCAAAGATGATGCTCAGGATGTATTGCGCCCTCGTGAAGGGGCCCATGAGGATTTGTTCGAACATTCCGTTCTTCCGGTCGAACCAGAGTTGGGTCCCCGCATTTGTGCCTCCGTTGATGACCGTCAGCGTCACGGCACCGGCGGCGAGGAACAGCGAGTAGCTGATGACCCGACCGTTCCCGATTTCGAACGGTGGTACGATCCCGTTCAACCCGAACCCCTGCACGAAGATGAAGAAGAGTGGGAAGATCAACTCGAAAAACAGCGATGCCCGGTCGAGATTCGCTCGCAGATTGCGATAGACGAGTCTCAGGTAGATGTTCATCCTAAGCCTCTCTCGGTCTCCCGACCGTTCTCGTCGTCGGTGACCATGTGGATGAACGCGTCCTCGAGAGTCGTTTCAGCGATGTAAATCGAGGAGACGGTGACGGCGTGCCGCTCGGCGAGCCGATAGATTTCCGGGATCACGGACTCGGGTCGGGTCGTCGTCACGCGATACGCACCGGTCCCGGAGTCCTGCACCAGACGAGTCACATCTGCAGACGAGCTCAACGCGGAAGCGAGCGCCTCGGAGCTCCCTTGGAGAAGTTTGAACTCGACCGCCCGGGCGCTTCCGAACCGGCGCTTGAGGTTCTCCGGCGTGTCGATCTGTACGATTCGGCCCTGGTTAATCACCGCAATCCTGTCGCACAGGTACTCCGCCTCTTCCAGGATGTGCGTCGTGAAGAAGATCGTCAAGCCCTTGTGGACTCGTTCCTTCAGGTAGTCCAGGAGCGCGCGGCGGACGATAGGGTCCAACCCGACGGTGGGCTCATCGAGGAAAAGGAGGTCCATGTCGTGGATGAATTCGCGTGCGACCTGCACCCTTCGTCGCTGACCTGCCGACAAGTCGACCGTCGGCATCTTCCGGAACTCCTCCATCCCGAACCGGGCGATGACTTCCTCGATTCGTGTTTTCCGTTCCGTACGGGGAACGTTCCAGATGAGCCCGTAGATATCCAGGCTCGTTTCGACGTTCAGGCCTTGGTCGAAACTGTCCTGTTGCTGGACGACTCCGATCCGTTCTCGAATCTTCCGGCCTTCCGTCTTGAGGTCGAAGCCCAGGACGTTCGCGCCCCCGGATGTCGGTTGGAGAAGCGTTGTCAGCATCTTGATCGTGGTCGTCTTTCCGGCTCCGTTCGGTCCGAGGAAGCCGAACACCTCCGACCTCTCGACATCGAAGCTCACGCGGTCGACCGCGGGCTTGTCCCCATAGAGCCGGGATAGTTGATTCACGCCCATGGCCAACTCCCTGGATGCCACAGTAACCCTGGCCCCCCACTCGGCGCAGCTTGATAAGGCGAACGGTCGTCGCTGCCTCTGCTTGAGGGAGAAATCGCGGACGCGGAGGGATTCGAACCATTCCCTTAGAATCGGGCTCAATCACGGGGAATTGACCTTCACGACTGGAGCCTCTCAAACGCGCTCCAGATCGCGGGAGCCGCCGAGGAGGAGAAACTCCCGATGGAATGGGTGCGCGATCGCCTTCGATGGCCCCTGTAGCCCGACAGCGGGGGAGCGGCCCCATTCCTTCCTAGCAACTAGGTTCTGGAGACGCTCCCCGCCCGGAACCGAGCGAAACCTTTGAATTGCATGAAGTACCTCCTTGTTGGGGGAGGGCTATCAAACGGACCGTGGGTTGTGTCGCATTCACTCTTGGAGCTACGCTCGCCATTCTCGGAGTCGTGGTCGCTTTCGATATCGGCATCGGGTTGGCTCAAAGCATATGCAGTCCCCCGCTCCAAACTGGCAGTTCCATCGTCTTCCTGATCGTCGTCGCTCCGATTGCAAACACCGCCCGTCTCTGCGCCCGCAACCCTTATCACGACATCGGCCTGCTTGTGATGTTCTTCGGGATGACTCTCCTCGGTGTTGGCCTCTTCCTTGTTGTGGTTGGCGGAGCTGCGGTTTTTGGGGTGAGACTATAAAGGGTAAGGAGCCGGGCGGGGCCCGCATGAGGAGAAAGGTGCCACGGTCCCGTAATTCAATACGGCCTGATTGAACCGGTTCATAAGGGATGAGTACGGACCCGGAGGGATTCGAACCCTCGAGAGCCGGATTAGAAATCCGGAGCCCTATCCGTGCTAGGCGACGGGTCCGGTCGAGGGCACGGAACGCCAACGCTAATAACCCATCGACCCGCGGTGTTCAGAAATCGCTCCCCTCTCGACGGGTCATAGGTCTTCGAAGCCCAGGACGCCACCAAGAGATCTCGCCGATAGGACAGCGTTCACGGCCGACTTTGCGACCTCGCGGACCGCGACATGATGCAATGCATCGAAGGCGCGATAATCGAGTCGTTGGCGATCCGCCTTTCGAGTCGCGAAGCCCAAGATCGTGTCTCCATCCGTCGACATGTGAGCGGGCCGCACCGCGAGGGCGATCCCGTCATGGGCGAGTTCGACGAGGCGTGCGAGCTGCTCGTGGTCGAGAGGGGCATCCGTGCCGACCGTTCCGATCGTCGTGCCGAAGCGGGTCGTGGAACGTTTTACGTAGTCCCCAAGCACGTCGTCCATCTCGAGGAACCCTTTCCCTACCTTATCCCGGGTCCCTCCGATCGTCCGGTTTCGGAACGGATCGTACACGTTGCCGACGCAGTTCGTCACCACGACGGCCCCGACCGTCCACGGCCCCACCTTCGCGGCACTGCTCCCAAGGCCGCCCTTGGTCCCACCCTTGATCCCGAAGAAGGGTCCGACGGTCGCCCCCATTCCGGCGCCGACATTGCCTTGGGGCACCGGCTTCGTCGATGCATTCGCGCACGCCGCGTATCCAAGGCTCGTGTAATCGAGGCCGAGCGCGTCCGCGAAGCCCAGGTCGTAGATGTTCGTCCCCATGATGCCCGGCATCTTCCCTCCGCCGGTCGGCGACGCCAGCTTCTTCTCGAGGAGGAATCGACGGATGCCAGCGACCGCATCGAACCCGTACACGTCGCCCCCGGTCAGGAGGAGGGCATGCCGGTCGATGAACGTCTTCCCGAGATCGGACGCCGCGGTGTCGTAGGTCCCCGGCCATCCGCCCCGGGCATCGGCGAAGGCCATCGCGGGCGGATCGAGCAGCACGACCGTGGTGCCAGTACGCCGGCGTCGATCCTGTGCATGGCCCACGCGGACCCCACGGATCGCGGTGAGCGTCCGGTTCGATGCCATGGCTCCACTCCCAGAATCGCGGAGACCGTCCGAGCTCTATTTAACGGATGTGCGGCGGAGGGGCGGATGACCTACCCTTCGTACCTCTAAGTAGAGGTACGTTCCGAAGGCCCGACCTCGGCCGCCAGGTCTTCGATCTGGAACTTCACCCCGCGGGCCTCCAGTTCGGGCAGGAGGTGCTCGGGCGGGAGTTCCTCCGGGGCCAAGACCCCTTTCCGGGGAACCCGCTTGGGCAGGATCATGATGACGCCCGTCGCCGAGGCCGCCGCGGTCAGGAACCGTTCCGCGGTCGTCCCTCGTCGTCGGTTCGCTTCCCGATGCTCCATCGTGAGGGACGCCCGCACGGCACCCTTCGATCCGTCCGTCTTCGTGCCGTGGATCTCCACGACGATCGCGAGGGCGCCCCCCATCGGACCGATCAGCGTCGACGGTTCGGGGATCGCCGCGAGGAACGCCTCCCGGAACGGGATGTGCGTGGTGCCGATCTTCACCGTATGGTGTGGATCCAGCAAGCCCAAGGCATGGAACGCATGGATCGCTTGCACGAGCTCCGGCCGGATATCGTGCTTGTAGTCGACCCAGCCCACCGGTTTTCCCAGGTGTTCGGGCAAGGTCAGAACCTCTTCGTGGCGGAACAGATGGACATGCCGCTTCCCGATGGGCGCCGGGAATGCGTAGTCCTCTTCGCCGCTCACCGGCTCCCGCTCGACAAATGCCGTGCCGTCCCAGACGAGGGGAGGGGCGAGGGCGTCGTGCAGGAAGATCTCCCGCGAGTAGAGCGGGAAACCGTCCGTCTCCTTCTCTCCCGTCGCCGCCTTCCGCACGAGCACCCGATCGATCGTCGCGAATCGCTCCGACGCGACGCGGGCCATCACGTTCGAGAGGCCCGGGTCCGACCCCATGGAGACGATCGCGGTGAGGCCGCGCTCCCTCCACGATGCGTCCCGGCCGAGTTGGTCGAGGACGCCTCCCTTCTCGCCGGGCATCCTGGGGCTGTAGCCCGACGTGTCGACGTACGAGCATCCGACCTCGAGGCAGGCCTCCATGATCCGGATGTTGTGCTCCGGCAGCGTCGCGTTTACCGCGACATCCGCATCGGCGAGGACACGACGGAGGGCGTACGGATCCTTCACGTCGGCCTCGAGGGCCTGGAGGGTCGCCGTCTTGCCAAGGGATTTCAGAGCCCGCGAACGGTCCCCCCGCTTGTCGGCGATCACGATCTCGTCGACGCGGGGGTCCGACGCCAATTCGAGGGTGATGATCCTCCCGAGTCCGCCGGTCCCCAGGATCGCCGCTTGCACGTCGCATCGATGCGGGAGGCGACGCTTAGAAGTTTCGACCTCATTTTCTTCGGGTGAACGTCGATCAGTGCGCCAGATTCACGATGCGCTCGGCGCCCGCGTAGATGTTGAACCGGTCTCCCCGGGCGAAGCCGACGAGGGTCATGCCGAATTCCTCCGCGATGGCCACCGCGAGGCTGGACGGCGCTCCGACTGCGATCACGAAAGGGATGCCCGCGACGGCGGCTTTCTGCAGGATCTCGAAGCTGCTTCGCCCGCTCACCGCGAGGACCGTACCGGTCAGGGGAGTCCGACCCGCGAGGAACGCCTCCCCTACGACCTTGTCGACCGCGTTGTGTCGCCCGACGTCCTCGCGCAGACTCGATAGCTGACCGGATGCGTCGAACAATCCCGCCGCGTGCAACCCTCCTGTCTCGGAGAACAGCGCCTGGTCTTTTCGGAGCCGCTCGGGAATCGCAGCGACCACTTTCGGGTCGAGCGTGGGCTCGCCGAGAGGAATCGGATGACGAACGGCGACGCGGACGGCCTCAAGGGCGGTCTTCCCGCAGACGCCGCACGACGAGGTCATATAGAAGTGGCGCGCGAGGCGGTCCGCGCGGAACTCCACGTCGGGCCGGAGGACCGCGCTCACGATGTTGTACTCCTGAGCGACGCCGGGATCCGTGCAATATTCGATTCGCGCGATGTCCCCCTTGCGGGCTACGATTCCCTCGGCGAACAGGAATCCCGCGGCCAGTTCGAAATCGTGGCCGGGCGTCCGCATGGTCACCGACAAGGAGGTCGTCTCCCGTTGCCCTTTCGGGCCGCTCTCCACGCGAATCTCCATCGGCTCCTCGGCCGCGAGCTGGTCCGACTCCTGACTCGGGTGGTCACCGCGCACCTTCCACACCGTGGCGGCCGTCGTTGGTCCCGGTCGCTTCATGGTCGCATCCCGGAGGCGGGCAGCGGTTCGATGCGCACGAGGGCGTTGTAGTCCGGCATCTCGCACGAGGGGTCGACGATCCCGCGGCGGATGAGCACATTTCCCTCGGGCCAGTAGATCTGTACGTTCCTCGGTCGGATCGGAGCGAGACGCAGGCGACCCCGATAGGAACCGAGTTCGTTCGACAGCTGGACTTCGTCTCCCTCTCGAAGGTTCAAAGCTTCGGCGTCTTCCCGGGCGATGAGGACGTCCCGGCGCCTGGCACAAAGGAGCGGATCGACGTCTTCCTGGATCATCGAATTGAATTGTTTTCCGCGGCGCGTGCTCAGAAGGAACCGTCCTTCAGGGATGTCGAGGTCAGGGAGCGACACGACGGTGAAGCGAGCCCGGCCGTCGGGCGTGGGGAAAATCCCTCCCTCGCAAAGGCGGGAGCCCCCGTATTGGAATGCGTCCCCCTTCGCCCGTAGATCCTGGATCCCGTCGTAGGTCGGCACCGCCTTCGCGATTTCGGCCCGGATCGCGGCGCCGTCTTCGAAGTGGATCAGGTGAGCGGCCTCAGGCCGGACCCGTTCTCCTAATTGCATGAAGATCTCCCACTCGGCTCGTGCTTCGCCGATTCGGCGGCCAGGGATTTGGGGGGAGAAGTACACGCGCCGTTCCGTGGAGGTCTGCGTGCCGCCTCCTCGTTGCTCGTATCGCGTCTGCGCGGGGAACAGGAGGACGGCATAGGCGGGATCGACGAGCATCGCGCTCGTGAGGACGATGTCCTGGTGGATCCGAAGGGGAAGCCGGGCCAACGCCTCGCGGACATAGTCCGGCTCTGGCAAGGTCTCGAGGAAGTTGCCTCCGGCCATGTACAGTACGTCTAGACCGCCAGCATGGGCCGCGTCGACCATTCCGACCGCGGTCATGCCATGTGCAGTCGGCGGGCGAAATCCCCAGATTCCCTCGAAGCGGGCCGCGTTCTGGTCGTTCACGGGAAACCCGAGTCCGAAGTCCTTCGGGTTCGCGCCCATCTCGGAACCTCCCTGGACGCCGCTGTGCCCTCGGATCGGCATGAGGCCGCATTTGGCCCGTCCAACGATCCCACCCGCGAGGCCGAGGTTCACGATCGCCTTCACGTTGTCCACGCCGAACCGATGGTGTGTGATGCCCATGCTCCACACGAACACGGCCGTTCGCGCCCGCGCGTACATTTCGGCAAAGTCGAACATAGCTTGCCGCCGGAGGCCGGATTGCCGCTCGAGTTCCTCCCAGGGCTCGTGTTCGATTGACTCTCGAAGAGCCTCGAAGCCCGTCGTATGGTCCGCGACGAACGTGTCTCGGACCCACCCTTTTTCGATCATGTGCTTCAGCACGCCGTGGATGAACGCGATGTCGCCGCCCGTGTGCACCGGGAAGAACGCGTCCGCGAACCGTGTGCCGAAGAGGGCGCTGTCTGGAACCGACGGGACCCAATATCGCTCCAGCCCCGGTTCCCGCATCGGATTCACGACCGCGATCTTCGTGCCCTGCTTCTTCGCGTAGTACAGGTACTTCGTCGTCACGGGCTGGTTGTTCGGCACGTCGGAGCCGAAAAAAACGATCAGGTCGCTCCCGATCCAATCCGTGTACGAGCAGGTGGACGCCGCGACACCGATCGTGTCCTTCAGGCCGGTCGTGCTCGGAGAGTGGCACGGTCGGCTCGAGTTGTCGATGTGATTGGTGCCGAGGAACCGCGCGACCTTGTTCGCGACGTAGTAGGATTCGTTCGTCATCCCGCGCGACGTGATGAAGAACGCGATCCGGTCGGGCGGGGCGGTCCGAATGCGCCGGGCGGCGATGCCGAAGGCCTCATCCCAGGAGATCCGATGGAACCCTGGATCGCCTCGACGACGGAGCATCGGATAGGGCAGGCGACCGAGGGCGCGCAGGTCCCTCGACGACACGGACCGCAGCCGCCCTACGTCTTCCAGGATTCGGGTGTCGAGGGGTCCCATCGTGTTCAGCGGGAGGAGATTCAGCCGGACCGTGCACAGGTGGATGCCCTTCATCGTGAAGTCGCGCATTCCCGTGGTCCCGAGCGCGCATCCGTCGCAGACGCCGTCCCGGAGGATCCGCCAGGTGAACAGGGGATTCCGTTTGTTCTGCCAGGCGGTCCGCACGACCTCCCAGTAGTTATGCGGCTTCGTGAAGCCGAGTCCGAACGGGATGCCGCTCACCCGCTCTGCGGGCATCCGTCACCGCCTCGACGCCACGATGCTCCGGAAGTCGCTGCGGCTTATCTTACCTTCCCTCGCCTTTACAGGGAGGGGGACCATGTGGTCTCCGTGTACTCGGCGCTCATCCTCGCGGGTGGCGAATCCCGTCGATTCGGAGGTCCCAAGGCGCTCGTCGAGATCGCGGGTCGCCCGCTCATCGCCCACGTCGCCCATGCGATGGCGTCCCTCGCCGGAGAGACGATCGTATCCGTCGCTAGTCCGGAAGGAGAAGCGCAGATTCGACCGGTCCTCCCGGGCGTTGTCTTCGCCCACGATGTGCACCAAGGCCGCGGGCCGATCGAGGGGTTCCACGAAGGCTTCCGGGCGGCCCGAGGCGACCTCGTGCTGGTCGCGCCATGCGATGCGCCGCTCCTCCGAGCTTCGTTGTACCGGCTGCTGCTCGAAGTCCTCGGGGATCATGACGCCGCGGTCCCAAAGCTCGAGGTCCCGGATCCGGTCCGAGCCGTCTACCGGCGCGATCGTGTGATGGAGGTCCTCGAAGCTTCTTCGACCGTGCGCTCTCCCTCCGCACTCGTCGACCGTCTGAATCGCGTGGACGTCCCGACCGAGCGACTTCGCGAGATTGATCCCGATTTGTCATCCTTCGTCGACGTGAACACCCAGATCGACCTGGTCGAAGCCCTCCACCGATTGGAACACCGATTGGAAACGTCCGAAGGGGGCCGCACGTCGTCGAGTGGATAGGCGGCGGTCAAGGCCGGCCGAGGCCTCGGAACAGGGTCCGGATGGCCTTTCGGTGTTCCTCGTGCTTGATGTCCCTGGCTTTCAAGATCTCTTCGATCTTGTCTGGAGTGAACTCTCGGAACGCCGCGTCGTCCATCGCCCCGAGGCGCTCGAGTTCTCCGGCATCGAGCCAGACTCCGAAACAGTCGAGGCACACGTCGACGCGGACATCGCCTGCATCCTCTCCATCCATGAGACCGCCGCAGTTGGGGCAGACGAGCGGGCTGTCCGAATCCAGGCCGAGGTACTTCGTGAGGAGCTTGTTCAGGCTGGAACTTCCCGTGAGGGTCCGAATCTCCTTCTTGTCGAGGAAGATTCCGTTGCACGTGGGGCAGACGTCGACTTCCACCGTACGATGATGGGAATGCCGCGCCTCCTTGCGCAGAGGGGACCAGTCCTTCGGACACTCCCGTGCGTCTCGGATTTTTTTCGGGGCCACGGACCGCGGTAGGCAGGCCCAGGCTGAAGAGACTTTCGCCCTATGGTAGGGTTATCGGAGCGGGTTACGTCAGCTTGACGTGCCGCGTGATCGGGGCGACGGTCTCGACGTAGCCTTTCGGCTCCGTGTTCACCAGGATGTCGCGGAGCAGGTTCGTCCGTTCCTTCTCCGGCACGCCGTCGAGGAACTTCCGTTTCTTCCCGGTCTTCTCCCATTCGCGGAACTCTTCTTGTTTCGAAACGTACAACGATTTCACCGTGTTCTGCACGAACTGGGTCCCGCCCGCGCCGACCTTGTCCGCGTCGTAGTCGCGCTGTACGAACTCGATGAAGAACCATTCGTCGTCGAAGAGCTCTCGGGTGAAGGACTGGAGGAGCGGCCCGAAGGAATCCTTGTCCTTGTAGATCGGCGTGAGGAACTCGGCCCCTTTCGACTCCAGATACGCCTTGAGCTTGTCGATGTCCGTCGTCCGGAGGGCGAGGTGTTGCATGTACGTCTGCGCGTCCTTTTGCGGCTTCCCCGCGAAGCCGTACGCGAAGGGCGCTTGGGCGTGCGACACTTCCTCGGGGGCGCTCATGCCGAGGACGACCGCGAGCCGCTCTCCGGTAAGGGAGCTGAGGCACGCGAATGTGGCCATGGCCGTCTTGGCCTCTCCGACCCGGTCCGTCTCGTACACCGAGGAATAGCCGCTGTTCAGGAGGAAATCCCGAAGGGCGCGATACGCGTTCAGGTCACGGCACAGGACCGTCTTGTGGTCCACTTTGAGTTTCAGGAACGCGGGAAGGGCCGCCATTCGTTCACCGCGTGGAAAGTAGAACACGGGACGATAACCCTTTCGTGGCATGGGGTCGCATGGGCGGCGGTCGCGGGGAGTCACTTTCTCGAGGGATCGATGCGGTCCGACCGCGGTACGGGGCGCGGAACGCAAGTACATTAAGACCCGACGGATTGCGACGGCCTTCCCACGGTGCCCTGATGCAATACAAATATGTCGTGCTGACGAACACGACGATCGGGACGTTCATGGCATTGCTCGACTCGAACATCGTCCTCATCTCGCTCCCGACGATCATCCGCGACCTCCCTGGCACGACGACGATCGAAGGCATCTGGATCATCCTCGGCTACGTGCTGGTGACGGCGAGCCTCCTCCTCACGATCGGCCGACTCGCGGACCTGTACGGCCGCGTCCGCCTGTACAACTTGGGGTTCGCGATCTTCACGATCGGCTCGGGCCTGTGCAGCCTCGCCCCGAACGGCACGAGCCTCGTCCTGTTCCGGCTAGTCCAGGGCATCGGTGCCGGGCTCTTGTTCGCGAACAGCGCCGCGATCCTGACGGACGCGTTCCCCGTCTCCGAGCGGGGACGGGCGCTGGGGCTCAACCAGGTCGCGGGGACCGCCGGTGCCTTGATCGGCCTCGTGGCGGGCGGCGTCCTCACCGCCCTCCTCGGTTGGCAGTCGATCTTCTGGATCAACGTCCCCTTCGGGGTGTTCGCGACGATCTGGGCGTACGCCCGCCTCAAAGAGCTCGGCGCCCGTCCGGGTCGCGAGAAGCTCGATCCCGCGGGGAATCTCCTCTTCGCGGGCGGTTTGTCGCTCGCCCTCCTCGGGGTCACCCTCGGGGCGATTACCGGCTGGGCCCCGCTGTATCTCGTCCTGTTGCTCGCCGGCGTCGCGTGCCTCTTCGCGTTCGTGCCCGTCGAGCGGGCGGTGCCGTCCCCGATGATGGATCTGGCCTTGTTCCGGAACAAGGTCTTCTCCGCGGGTGTCCTCAGCAACCTCCTCGCGTCGACGTCGAGGGGGGCCGTCGGCCTCGTCCTCGTGTTCTACTTCCAAGGGGCGCTCGGGCTCGATGCGTTGACGGCGGGACTCCTCCTGATCCCGTTCTCCCTCGCCTTCGTGAGCGTCGGTCCCCTCAGCGGCTACCTCTCCGACAAGTACGGTCCGCGGCTCTTCACCACCGGCGGACTCCTCGTGTCCGGAGTCTCGTATCTCTGGTTCGCGGTCCTTCCCTACCAGGTGCCCTATACGACGTTGGTCCTGCCTATGATCCTGGCGGGCATCGGGGGCGGGTTGTTCATCGCGCCGAACGTGGCCTCGATCATGAACTCCGTCCCGGTCGTGCGCCGCGGGGTCGCCGCGGGAATGTCGGCGACTCTCTTCAACGTCGGCTTCCTGGTCAGTCTCGGGCTGGCCTTCGCGATCATGGCCTCGAGGATGCCCTTGCCCGTCATGCAGGCGATCTTCGCCGGCCTCCCGATCCCACAGGGCCAAGTGGAAATCGGCTCGTTCATGGACGCGTTCCATCAGATCTTCGTCGCCATCGCCGGGATCAGTCTATTCGGGGCGATTCCCGCCGCCGTTCGCCGGAACCCCGTCATCGAGCACGCTTCGAGCGATGTAAAGGCCTAAAGGCTGCCGACGTGCTATCTTCTCTCTCCATGGTTCTGTACGCGAAAGATATCGTTGAGCCGGAATTCCTCTCGATGCGTCCCCAGACCACCCTGCTCGAGGCGGCGAAGGTGATGGCCGACCGCCACCACGGGTTCGTCCTCGTGACGTCGGCCGAGGGCCGACCGATCGGAATCGTGACGGAATGGGACATCCTCGCCAAGGTCGTCGCGGAGGGCCGAGACCCTGCCCAGGTCCGCCTCGAAGAGCTCATGACGCGCTCGCTCGTGTACGTCGAGGCGAACGAAGGGATCGATCGCGTCGCGCAGATCATGGCGGACAAAGGGATTCGTCGGGTCCTTGTGCAGAAAGACGGCAAGGTCATCGGTGTGATCCGCGCGCAGACGATTGCGCGCCGGATGCGAGACTATCTCGATTCGATTAGCGCGCAGATCGCGCGGGCCCAACTGCCGCTGTTCTGACCTTCAATCTGCTCGATTTCGCTTCGGACCCTCTAGGCGAGCGAAGCCAAGAGTCTGTTGCACGAACACTCAGACCGCAGGGCCAATCGAGTTCGCTAGGATGCCGATCCCCTCGATCTCGATTTCCACGCGATCTCCGGGCTTCAGGTACCGGGCGCGATCGCCCCGCTCGAGCTCGCACCCGCCTGGGATCGTGCCGCTTCCCCACACCTCCCCCGCCTGGATCGGTTGGATCCGGGACAGGCATTCGACCATCTCGGGGAAGGACCAGAGGGCCCGCGCGCCCGCGGGCACCCAGGGGTTCTCGAATACCATCGTCCGATAGCGGTCTCGCAACCGCTCCTCGTTGTTCACCCGGACGACCACGGATTGATCGCGCAACTCGCCGAACTCGTCGCGTGTCACGATGCACGGGCCGAGGGCGTTCGCCCAATCCTTGCCGGGAGCTGGGCCCATGCCGATCTTCCCCGCGGCCATCTGGATGTCCCGAGCCGAGAAGTCATTGAAGATCGTGACGCCGAACAGGTGTTCAGTGGCCCTCGCGGCCGGGATGTCCCGACCGCCCTGGCCCAGTACGAAGCCAATCTCCGCCTCGTAGTCCATCTTCGAGGACTGGACGGTCTTGGAAGAACTTCCCTCGAACGTCTCGAATCGCATCGGCGGGATCGCGTCGCCCGTCCCGACGATGTTCAGGTGGTTCCCGTTGTAGTACGCGGGGAGGAGATCCCATTCCGGTGGGATGGAGGTCCATGCCGCGGCGCGGGTTCGGGCGACGTGCGCCCGGAACGCGAGGAAGTCCCGGAGCAGGCGCGGGACGATCGGAGGATGCAGCCGCACGTCGGGCGGCCGGAGCGCCCATGCAGGCGCCTCGGTCCCGAATCGTCCCGCCTCCGCCAGGACGCGGACGGCGCGCTCCCATGTCGCTCCTTTCAGCCCCGGGCAGGCATCGATGAACGCGACCGTGTCGCCCGGAATCTCCGGATCCGCCGCGGCGAGGTCCACGACCCACTCCCAGTGGTTCCAGGGTCCGAGGACGGCCCCGAGTCGCGGACTTGAGCCGGCGGCCGAGAACCGAACGAGCCTCATCAGGGCGCCTCCGCGAACTCACGCCACGGGATCGGAGGCGCGCCGGATTCCTGGCACAGGGGGCAGGAAGAGGGAGGAAAGATCGGCACGTCGACCTGAATCGTGCTGTAGAAACCGTCGCCCAGCCAGTCCTCCGTCTCGCGCACGAGGACCCCGGTGCCTTTGGCGAAGACGGCGGCTGCGGTGACCTGCCCTCCGAGACCCTGCACGAATTGCGGCAACCGGAGGCCCACGCAGCGTCCCTGGAGGCTCACGGCATTTAGGGCGAGGGCCTTCGATCCTCCGGGGACGGACCCTTCCACAAGGCGATTTCCGTACCTTCCACTCGGCAGGTATTCCCAGTAGGCGGTCGGCTTCTCGAGGCGCGCGCGCACCGCTTCCGCGAGGGGCCGGACGGCGGGCTGGGCCGGTGCGAACACGACGTCCACATCGATCGACGTCCGGTCGCCCCATTTCGCGATGTCGTCGGCGATCGCATCGACAAAGGTCGGCGAGCGGGCGACCCGTTCGAATGCGAAGAATCCCTTCGTGTGGTTCCCGTCCTCGTCCGCGGGATACAGGAAGTGGCTGGTGTCGGTGAAAGGTCTCGCGTCGGTGAGGATGCGGTCCAAGGTCTGCCGGCGGAAGGTCGGAGAGACGAGTCGAATCGGATCGGTCACGATTTTCATGGTCGGCCTCGCGTTACGCGGACGGAGACTCCCAGCCCTCGCCCTTCGCCTCGGCGTGGGGAGCGGTCTCGGCCCAGCTCAGCACATATTGCGGGTCGCGGTGCGCGAACCCGTGCGTCGTGATCCGCATGCTCTCGAAGTACGTGTCGAGCATGACCGCGAGCCGCGCCTGGACCTTCCCCCGAGCCGCGAGGGACCGCTGGGCCGCGTTGCCCTGCGGGCTGTGCGGCGTCGAGCCGGGATGGAACGTGAAGGATCCTTCCTCGACGACGCCCTCGCGGGCCCCGTAGAACGGGTTGCAGAAGAACATCAGCTCGTCGGAGTCCACGTTGAAATGGGCGTAGGGGGCCGGGACCTCGAGGGGATGCCATCCCGCCATCACGGGGACGAAGGAACAGAGGGAGAAGCCGCTGTGCGGGACGTTCCCCGATTGGAACGTCTGGTGCATCGGGGGCGCCGTGTGGATCTCGCGCGCAATCCCGTGGTGGCTCTTCACATCGAAGACGAACGGATAGAGGGCCCCCTCCCAACCGACGAGGTCGAACGGATGGTGGCCGAGCGTGATCCGAGTGATCCTTCCCCCGCCGTGTTTCACGTCGATCGGGAACTCGCCACGCTCGTCTCGGTACGGAGGCAGGTCCGGCGTCTCGATCTCTGTCTCGACGACCGGTGACATGAGGGTGGCCTGGCCCTCCTTGTTGAAGTAGTGCGGGGCGAAGTTGATCGGATGCGTTGACTCGACGAGGAGGAACCACGCCTTCGGCGAGCTGAGATCGATCCGGTATGTAGTCCCTTTCGGGATCGCGATATAGACGTCCTTGCGGAATTTCAGGTCGCCATATTCGGAACGGACGGAGCCTTCGCCGTCCTGGACGAAGTACACCTCGTGCCTCTCGCCGTTGCGGAAGAAGGTCTCCTTGGGCATCGATTGCGACGGCTTCGAGATCGAGAGCGTCGTGCGCGTGCCGTGGACGATCGGCTTGCGGCCGCGGATTGCATCTCCCTCGTGGGGCATCCGGCCGGTGAAGATGTGATACGGCTGGAGGACGTCCGCCTCCGGCGGAAAGTCGGGGACGAGGGCGAAATCGGACTTCTTCGGTGGCTTCACCTGCTCCGTCGGATAGAAGCGAACATGGATCTTGCGGGACCAAGCCCCGCTGAAGCCGTAGGACCCGTGGATCTCCTCCTTCGTGAGGACCTTCGGGATGGCGTAGAATTCCGTGTGGGGCGTCGGTGGGACCGTCCCCTTCTTCACGATCAATACCATCGCGGGGTCCTCCGGGCGCGGTGATAACGGCGCCTCGGCTTAAACCCGCGGGGCTTCAGCGAGGCACACGCGACTGCGCGTACCGGATTCCGCCGCCTGCGAGGAGCACTTCCCGTTGGTATGGCCGGAGGCTCACGCGTAAACCCAGGCGTGTTCCGCGCGTGACGTTTTCCGTCGTCGCTTCGCCTCGGCCTCGGATCGCCGCGAGGACGTTCGTGATTCGGAGACGGTCGCCTTGCTGGACTCCATCATAGTCCTTCGGGTTCGCAAAGGTCACCGGAGGGATCCCCGAATTCACGAGGTTGTCCAAGTGGATCCGGGCGAAACTCTTCGCGAGGACGAGTTGGACGCCAAGGAACATCGGGGCGACGGCGGCGTGCTCGCGGGAGGAGCCCTGACCGTAGTTGTCCCCCGCCACGATGAATCCGCCGCCCGCCTGCTTCGCCCTCGCCGGGAACGTCGGATCCACGTACTCGAAGACGTGTTCCGCGAGGGCCGGGATGTTCGAACGGAGCGGGAGGACCTTCGCCCCCGCCGGCATGATGTGGTCCGTCGAGATGTTGTCACCGAGTCGGATCAAGACCTCCCCTTCAAGCGTGTCCTTCGGCGGGTTCGCGACCGGCAAGGGGCCGATGTTCGGGCCGCGGACGATCGAGATTGAACCGCGCTCCTTTGGCGGCCATTCGAACCCCGAGGTGTCGACCGGGTACTTCGTCGGCTCCTGGAAGGCCGGCAACTTCCCCTGGTCCCGGGGATCCGTGATCTTCCCATCGAGCGCCGTCGCCGCCGCGGTCTCCGGGCTGCACAGATACACGAGGTCGTCCGCCGTCCCGCTCCGTCCCTCGAAATTGCGATTGAACGTGCGGACGGAGGCGCCGCGGGTCGGCGGGGAGAATCCCATGCCGATACACGGTCCGCAGGCGACCTCGAGCTCGCGGACGCCCGCCTTGATAAGCTTCGTCATGAGCCCGCTTGTCAGCATCAGGAGCAACGTTTGGCGCGAGCCGGGCGAGACCGCGACCGAGATTCCCGGCGCGATGCGCTTGTGGTCGAGTGCGTGCGCGACGATACTCAGGTCCCGGAACGAGGAATTCACGCTGCTCCCGACCGCGACCTGCGCGACCTCCGTGCCCGCGACCTCCCGGACCGGCTTCACGTTGTCGGGACTGGAGGGGCACGCGATGAGGGGCTCCAACTCGCCTAGGTTCACGTCCACCGTGTCGTCGTATTCCGCGGACGCATCAGGAGACAGCCGGGTGAAGTCCTTGGCACGCCCCTGGGCCGTCAGGAACGCCTTCGTGAGCGCATCCGATGGGAACACGGAGGCGGTCGCCCCGAGTTCAGTTCCCATGTTCGCGATCGTGCCGCGCGACGGCACCGTGAGCTCCTTCAGGGCAGGCCCCGTGTATTCCAGGACCTTGTTCCGGCCCCACTTCACGTCGAATCGCTGGAGCAGCTCCAGGATCACATCCTTCGCGCTCACCCAGGGCTTGAACTGCCCGGTCAAGCGCACGTTCACGACTTCGGGCATCGTGATGCGGTACGGTTCGCCCGCCATCGCGCTCGCGACCTCAAAGCCGCCCGCGCCGATCGCGAGCATCCCGCAGGCACCGGCGTGGGGCGTGTGCGAATCACAGCCGATCATGGTCTCGCCGGGGATGTCGTAGGCCTCCATGTGGGCCCAGTGGCTGATCCCGTTTCCGGGGCCGGAGAAGACCGCCCCGTACCGCTGGCAGGCGCTTCGCAGGAAACGGTGGTCGTCCGCGTTCTCGTATCCGGTCTGCAGGATATTGTGATCGATGTATTGCGTCGCCTGGCGCACCGTGACGGAAGGCCTTTGCATCTGCTCGAACTCGAGCCAGGCCAGTGTCCCCGTCGCATCCTGGAGGAGGGCCTGGTCCATCTTCAGCGAGATTTCCTCGCCGGGGTCCATCTTCCCTTCCGCGAGGTGCGATCGAATCAACTTGTGCGTGAGCGGTTTGGCCATGGAGCGCCTTCGACGGCGGACAAAACCTCGTGACCTATGAAGGTTGACGGTCGGAGGTTGTTTGGCTCGCGGCCGGCTCAACCTCGAACAAGGGTAACATCGTTCTTCCGGTCGACGAGCCCCGTTCCGCCCCGGTTGTCAAATACCTGCCCTCCATATGGACGCACGGAGGGCTTGGACGAAGTACTTCGTGACCGGCGCCACGGGCTTCATCGGTGGCCGGGTGGTCCGGCAGCTCATCGAGGCCGGCCACAAGGTCATCGCCGTCGTCCGGAATCCCTCACGGGCTCAGGACCTGCGGGCACTCGGGGTCGACGTCCGCCCGGGAGACGTCGCGGTCGCCGAATCTCTTTGGGCGCCCATGACCGGGGTGGACGGCGTCTTCCACATCGCGGGCTGGTACAAGATAGGGACCGGAGACAGCCGGGAGGGGGAACGCGTCAACGTCCTCGGCACGCGGAACGTCCTGACCACGATGAAGGAACTCCGGATTCCGAGAGGCGTTTACACGAGCACGCTGGCCGTCTTCTCCGACACCCATGGTCAGCTCGTCGATGAAACGTACCGCTACGATGGCAAGGGCCCTTGGCTCACCGAGTACGATCGGACGAAATGGATCGCGCACTACGAGGTGGTCGAACCGATGATCCGCGAAGGTCTCCCTCTCGTGATCGTACAGCCGGGTCTCAATTACGGCCCTGGGGACACGAGCGAGGTCCGACCGACCCTGGTCCGATATCTTCGGCGCCGCTTGCTCGCGCTGCCAAAAGAAACGGCCTACTGCTGGGCCCATGTCGATGACACGGCCCGCGGGCACCTCCTCGCGATGGTGAAGGGAGTTCCTGGAGAATCGTACATCCTCGCGGGACCCCGGCACTCTCTCATCGAGGCCTTCCAGATTGCCGAACGGATCACGGGAATCCCCGCGCCACGGATGCAAATCTCTCCTTGGGTCCTTCGAGGAATCGCGCGACTGGCCCGGTCCGAACGACTCCGCGACCTCGCGGGGATCACCTACCTCGGGAGCAACGAGAAGGCCCGTCGAACGCTCGGGTTCAATCCGCGGCCGCTCGAAACGGGCCTTCGCGAGACGCTCGCGCACGAGATGGGGCTCCTCGGGATCCCGATCCCCGCGACATGAATCCGGGATCCGAAGAGGGGCATCCGGAAGGCCCGTGGCATCGAATGGGGTCACTCACCGCCGGCGACGAATATGGTTTCCGCGGTGAGGAAGTCATTCTCGATCGCATACCGCACGGTGTGGGCGATCTCCTCGGGCCGGGCCATTCGGCCGAGCGGCACCTGGGACACCCGCTCCGCCAAGTTGGGCAGGCCCTTGCGAACGATCTCGGTGTCGGTGAGTCCGGGCGCGACCCCAACGACGCGGACGCCATCCTGGGCGACTTCGAGGCCGAGCGCCCGGGTCAATCCGAAGAGTGCGGCCTTCGCGGATGCGTAGTGCACCCGTCCCGGTCCTGGCGGTCGAACCGCGACGAACGAGGCGATGTTCACGACTACCCCCCTCTTGCGCTCGACCATCCCCGGAAGCACGTGTCGGATCATGTTGAATGCCCCGAACACATGAACGCGAAAGATCGATTCCCAGTCCCGGGGTTCCATGTCCGCGACCGTCCGGAGACTGAATATCCCTGCGTTGTTCACGAGGATGTCGATGCGACCGAACCGGTCGGTGGCCGAACGCACGATCTCTCCACACGCCCGAAAGTCGCCGACGTCGCCCGCCGTGATGCATGACCGGCGATCGCCGATTTCTTTCGCGACCGCCTGGAGCGCATCGCTCTCGGTCCGACCGTTCACGGCGACGTTCGCGCCCGCCCCGCCGAGCATGACGGCAATGGCTCGACCGATTCCCCTCGAAGCCCCGGTGACGATCGCGACGGAATCCTTGATCTCCGTGGTGCTCGCCTCGATTACCGATTCGTTCGGGGTATTTGATTCCCACTTCTCGGCGTCTCTCGATTCACCGGGCGCGCAGGACCGGGCGAGTCAGGCACGTTGCCCCGCCCTCGGCCTTCAAGGAGATCTCATCTCCCTGGTACGTACGGACTCGACAGCCGGCGTCCTCGAGTCGTTCCTTCGTGATGGGATTTCCCTCGAGCATGATGCAGTCCCGCGGGCCCACCGCCAGGACATTCGGGGCCATCCTGTCGAACTCCCCGTCCGGAACCTCGATGAAATCGAACCCAAGTTTTTTCAGAGTCATGTGAAAGGGGGCCGGCAGAAGCCGCGGATAGATGACAGCCAGATCCTCGTCGACGAGGCTGATCAGCGACATCAGATGGAGGCAAGCCTCCGGTCCCTTATAGTCCGGGAGCGGGACGGGTTCCACTTGGACCCCGGATCCCTCGAGGAGTTCGCGAAGCCGAAGGAGTCCCTTCGCGTTCGTCCGAAAACCTTGGCCCACCGCAAGGAAATCGTGTCGGACCCACAGGAGATCGCCGCCCTCGGCAGTGGCTGGGGATCGCAACGATCCGAGGACGGGCACGCCGTGTTCGTCAAGAGCCTTCGCGATCGACGCCTCTTCCCCGCGCCGAAGCTCCTTGCCCATCCGGAGGATGATCGCGCCGCGATCCGTCACGATCACGGGATCGTGGACGAAGATCGCATCCGCCTTGCCCTTCTGCGGTTCGTCGTGATACCAGACCTCAACGCCGGATACCCGAAGGAGGGCGACGAACGCGTCATGTTCCTTTCCTGCGGCCTCGAGGTTCGGTCGCCCGGTGTAACCCCAGACCTTCGGCTCTGACGTGGCGAACGAAGCGTCCGGCCTGCGGACGAGCACGATCCGCAGCGGTTCGACCATGCTCTGACACCCGAAGATCGCGGCCACGAGGGTCCCGACCCGGCAGAGGTCGAACCACTCTTCCCCTTTTCCATGGAGGATGGGCTCGGAGATTGCATCGAAAATCGTGAGCGGCCCGCGGTCAAGATTCAAGTAGGGCGCGCGGCGTCTCGGCCGCGATGGCCCTCACCATCGAATCCCGCATCACCCTGAGCGACGGCGCGAAGATTCCCGTCCTTGGCCTTGGCGTGTGGCAGGCGGGCGCCGGGAAGGAGACACGGAAGGCGGTCTCGGCCGCCCTCGAATCGGGCTATCGTCTGATTGACACCGCGAAACTGTATGGAAACGAGCGAGACGTAGGGGCCGCGGTGAGAGAGAGCGGGATTCCCCGGGACGAGATTTTCGTCACCACGAAACTCTGGAACAGCGACCAGGGATTCGAATCCGCATTGCGGGCCTTCGAGGGGAGCCGACGCGAACTCGGTCTCGAGTACGTGGACTTGTATCTGGTTCACTGGCCGGTGCCCCAATTGCGGAACGAATCTTGGAAGGCGCTTGTGAAGATCCGGGAGCAAGGATTGGCCCGGTCGATCGGGGTGAGCAACTACACGATTCCGCATCTGGAGGAACTCCTACGTGCAACCCCGGTCCCGCCATCGGTGAACCAGGTCGAGTTCCATCCGTTCCTCTTTCAGCGAGAACTCCTCGAACATGGCCAGAAGCATCACATCCAGCTGGAGGCGTACAGCCCGCTCACGAGGGGACGGCGCCTTAAGCACTCCCTGATCAAGGAAATCGCCGCGAAATATGGTCGGACACCCGCGCAAATCCTGATCCGCTGGGGCCTTCAACATGGTCTCGTCGTAATCCCGAAATCCGTCCGCCCGGAGCGAATTCAAGAGAACGCGGATGTGTTCGGATTCGAGATCAAGTCACCGGACATGGCCCGCCTCGACGCGCTCGACGAACGATCCCACTTGGCATGGAACCCCGAAGATCTCCCGTGAGTTCCATCCACTCCTTGGTCCCGAGGGAGGCTTTTACCCGAGGGCCCGATTCCCCAGCGTGGTACGGCCCACGTACGAGCTTCCGGGAAACCTTCGACCGGCCTCGCTCGCGGAGCGTCGCCGCTTTTACGCCGACAAGATGGACTACCGTGCGGCCGCCACCTGGATGGCCCGTCCGACCGGCGGCCGGGTCTATGCGTTGATCCTCGGACGTCACTCGGGGATCTACCCGCCCCGATTCCGGCATCTCAAGAACGTCCCGCTCACCATCGACGACGCCGAGGACGTGCGGGAGCTCCGGCCCTATCTCCTGCGATACCGGCCAGAAGGCGTCTACTACGATCGGAACGTCTACGCGCCCTTGGAGGCGACGCGACGGGCTCAACTTGACTATGCCCATGCTTGGCGGAGCCGTTTCTTTCGCGGTCAGGAGCTGGCATTCGATCTGGATCCGGAGAACCTCGACTGTCCGATCCATGGCGACATCGCCGCGAAAATGGCAAGGCACCAAGGCCTCTCGTTCTGTGACTGGGAGTTCGAGGAGATTCGAAGACAAGCGGCGGGCCTCTATGACGAACTAGAACGTCGGTGGGTCCCTCTCCGAGTCGTGTACTCGGGCCGCGGATTCCACATCCACGTGTTTGACGACGCCGCCTTCCAACTCACGCGGAAACAACGGGTGACGATTGCCCGAGAATTCGCGCGACGCTATGCGATCGACGAATGGGTGACCTCGGGCGAGATGCGGCTCATCCGGCTCCCGTACTCGCTTCACGGGATGGTGTCCCGCGTCGTCATCCCGGTCGCGCGCGGAAAACTCGAGTCGTTTCGCTACGACGACCCGAAGGCCATTCCCCGTCCCTGAGTTCGAACGGGCTATTTCTTCTTCGCGCGCTTCTCCTTCCGCCCGGAGTAGTAGGCCTTTTTCTTTGCCGCCTTCTTGGACCGCTTCTTCTTCGTCGCCATCACCGCCCCTATGGCTTCATCGGGATTGAATCCTTGCCTCGCGGGCCTTCCTGTGCTGGGATGAATCCACTCAGGTCGAGCGGGGCCGTGCACTCCGCTTGGCGGGATTTCTCGGATTCTCCATCTCGGAGGCAGCCACGGACACATCGGGAATCCGGGCGCCCTCCCGTTCGAGCAGTTTGCGCTTCGTTTCCGGACCGCCTTCGCTCGAATAGTTGCCGAGGCCTCCGGATTTCGGGACGACACGGTGGCAGGGGATTACGATGACCGCCGGATTCCGCGCGCACGCGGTGCCTACGGCGCGGCTCGCTCCGGGACGGCCGAGCCGCCTTGCGATCTCGCCGTACGTGACCGTCTGGCCCGCGGGAATCGTCCGGAGAAAGTCCAGGACCTCCCGCTCGAACGGTCCGACCTCGAGGTGAAGGGGAATGTCCGTGAGGTCGTCCTTGCCCGTGCGGACGTGCTCCAGGATGCGAGCCAGGTAGGGATGATCGGAACCGACGCTCTCCTTGGGGGCGGACCGCGCGAGGCGCACGCCGGCGACGCGGTCGCCGAGAACCTCCAGCTGCACGTACAATCCGAGTTCCCGACTGAACTTCGAATACACTTCGAGGGCTTCCGCGGGCGGACGACCCGAGCGCATCCGGACCAGCGGAAGCATGGCGCGGATCACATGGTGCTCCGCCCGGTTCAGATGTTGCTCGAACGTGCTTCGCGCGATTCCAAGGGACAGGCTCACATCCTCCGTCGTGACGTTCCGGGGAAATTCGTAGTAGCCGGCCTCGAAGGCCGCGAGGAGGGCACGCGCCTGCTTCTCCGTGAGCTTCGGGAGGAAGAGGGGCGACGACAGCGAGCTGCGTGCCCCTTGCCGCCCCGCGGGTCGTCGTTTCGAGACGAGCCGCGCGTCGGGAAACCGCTCGAGGAGCGCGCGAGGGTCCGTCCCATCCTCCAGGACCAAGGTGATGAGGGCCTCCCCGCGCTGCCATCGGATCGGGGAGACGACGTGTGCGTTCTGCTCCGCCAAGGACGCGATCGTCTCCTCTTCGTCCTTCCCTCCATCCAGGAGCAGGGTGAGTTCCTCGCCGGAACGAGCCTCGTAAAGGATCTTGCGCCCCGAGTCTCGGAGTTCCGGAGAGCCTTCGATTCCCGACGCAGGGCCAACGCATCGAAGGAGAAGCAGTCCGCCAAGTGGGTAGGCGTCGATCGCGAGGCCGGGGCGCCGCAAGGTCAAATCCTGCAGTGGCCCGGGAGAGCGAGTCGCAAACGTCACGTGCGTCGTCATCGTCCTTTCCCCCGGTTCCGCCTCCGTCGTGGCTCCATGTGCCTCGAGGGCAATAGGTTTTGGCTCCATCGGTTCCATGGTCACCCCAAGGGCCCTGCGTGCGAAGGAGGTTGAGCCGGCATTCGCCGGTCCGTCTCGACGGCCTCTGCCGCGGCCAAAACAGTCCTTCAACCGCGGATGCATGTGCCACCCGAGCTGTACGAAAGGATGATAGGGCTCGAAGCCGAACCGAGGCGGGTCGAGCAGAGACCGCATGAAGGCTCCAACCGTCAAAGGCGCAGAGATCCGCGCACCGATAATCGGACGGGACAGCGCGATCCTCACCCGCGAAGCCCTCGCGTTCCTCGCGGACCTGCATCGCCACTTCAATCGGACGCGTCAGGATCTCCTGCATCGCCGCGCAGAGCGCCAAGTTCGGATCGATCGCGGCGACATGCTCGACTTCCTTCCGGAGACGGCCTCTGTCCGTGAGGGGTCGTGGAAGATTGGACCGCTTCCCGCGGACTTGCACGATCGAAAGGTCGAGATCACCGGGCCGACCGATCGGAAGATGATGATCAATGCCCTGAACTCGGGCGCCCAGGTGTTCATGGCCGATTTCGAGGACGCGAACACGCCCGCGTGGCGGAACGTCGTCGAGGGCCAATTGAACCTGCTCGACGCGGTGCGGCGGACCCTGCAATTCACGAGTCCCGAAGGAAAGGAATACCGTCTGAACCGGGAGACCGCGACCCTTCTGGTTCGGCCCCGTGGTTGGCACCTGCCGGAGAAGCACGTGATCATCGACCGCGTACCGATCTCGGGGAGCCTGGTGGACTTCGGGCTCTACTTCTTCCACAACGCGAAGGAGCTTCGAACCCGCGGGACCGGCCCGTACTTCTACCTGCCGAAGATGGAGAGCCATCTGGAGGCTCGCCTCTGGAACGAGGTGTTCCGGTTCGCGGAGAAGGCCTTCGGCATCCCGGTCGGCTCCGTGAAGGCCACCGCCCTCATCGAGACGATTCCGGCGGCCTTCGAGATGGAGGAGATCCTGTACGAACTCCGGGACCACGCCGCGGGCCTCAACGCGGGCCGGTGGGACTACATCTTCAGCATCATCAAGAAGTTCCGGGATCGGAAGGAGTTCATCCTGCCCGATCGGGCCCAGGTGACGATGACAGTACCCTTCATGCGGGCATATACGAACCTGCTCGTGAGGACGTGCCATCGTCGGGGGGCCCACGCTATCGGCGGCATGGCCGCGTTCATCCCGAGTCGCAAGGATCCCGAGGCGAACGAGATCGCGCTGGCGAAGGTGCGGGAGGACAAGATTCGGGAGGCGAACGACGGCTTTGATGGGACGTGGGTGGCCCATCCGGATTTAGTCCCGGTGGCGAAGAATGTGTTCGACGGCATTCTGAAGTCCAAGTCCAACCAGGTGGACCTGCTCCGCGAGGATGTGCGCGTGTCCGCGAAGGATCTCCTGGACGTTCGGATTCCGGGAGGGACGATCACCCAGGCCGGCATCGAGGGCAACGTGAACGTGGGCCTTCAGTACCTGGAATCTTGGCTGCGGGGAGTCGGAGCCGCTGCGATCTCGAACTTGATGGAGGACGCCGCGACCGCGGAGATCGCCCGCTCCCAGGTTTGGCAGTGGGTCCACCACGGCGTTCGATTGAACGAGGGCCCAATCGTGAATCGCGCTCTCGTTGAGCAGATGATCGACCAGGAGCTTGGGAAAATCCGACATTCGATCGGAGAGGACGCGTTCGCCCGGGGCAGATTCCAGGACGCCCGCGAGCTCTTCGAACGCGTGGCTCTGAACGAGGATTTCGTCGAGTTCCTGACGATGCCCGCGTACGAACGAATCGACTGATGCAAGACAAGTCGGAGGGTCTTTACCGACCGCGATCCGTCATTGTGCCGCTTTCAATCGTTCGAGCACGGTCATCGCCGTCAGGGTGATCATCTTGCTCGGCGCACCGACAGATTCGAGCGCGAACGGCGTTGGCATTTGCTTCGGATGCTTCACGTACCACTCGGACATGCTCCCTCCGACGTCGGGATGGAGCGCATCGAGGTTCCACCGGCCATCCGATCTGCGTTTCTTCTCCAGGTGGGACACGGCGTGCTGGAGGCGTGAGTCCCTGCCGTAACCTAGCGCCGTCATGAAATCGAGGCCTACGAGGAGATCATAATAGTAGTGCACGGGATAGTGGAAACGATACCACGGTTCATAGGGATCTCCCTGGCGATGCAATTCTCGCTCGAGGAAAAATTCGGCCCCAAGGGCGACGGCGCTCTTCATGTCCTCCGTCCATTTCTCCCGCGGATACACCGCGAAGGCACTCATCCCTTCCCACGAGTCCAGGTTCCGACCGCTCCCGAAGCAGCTCCACCCGCCCTTCTTGTCTCGGTTCTCGGCGAGCCATTCGAAGGCAGCCTCCACGGCGGGATGATCGGCGTAGCCGAATCGCACCAGCGCACGCGCCATGTTCCCGGTCGTGCAGAGGTGGCCTTTCTTCGAGCCGTCCATGGCGAAGCCGCCGTCTGCTTTGGTGAACCGGCTCATCCACAGGTCGCACGCCTTCGCGATCCGAGGATTTTCCTTGGTCAGCCCGAGATCGGACAAGATGAGGAGCATCCAGTTGGTCGAGAGATATTTGGGCCGGTAGAGGGCCTCCTCTCCGGCCCACCATCCTCCCGGATCTTGTGTTGCGAGGATCTCCGCAGCCCATCCGGTCTTCGCGATCGATCTTCGCGCGGCGATGACGTCTGCATCATCCTCCATCTTCCCAGCCAGCCGCTTGAGGGTGAAGTAGCGGACCGCGGGCTGGTTTTCCTCCAGCAACCAGTCTAGGACCTTGTTCGCTCTCGTGGCGCTCGTCCCCCGTCATCCATACAGTGCGGCGATTTCACGCTTCCTATGATGGTCCTTTGGCACCGATGCTCCACTCAAAATGTGACACGCGAATCCCCGGGCACAGAGACTCGGCCAGACCGCCCACAATTGCGGGTCGGTCAATGGCCAAACGAACCGAGAGCGAGTTCGGCGACGGACGACCATCCGTGCCCGGAGAGGAGGTCCGCCACGAGACTGGGATCCCCCGGAAATCGGTACGGCATGGGACAGTAGAAGCTGATCGGGAGCGTGCGAACGAGAGAGTCCATGGCCGATTCCACGCGGAGGGCAAGCGCTTGGTATGGCGGCGAGGACGCCAACAGGGACGACGCGATCTTGCCGATGAACCACACCTCGGAATATCCCTGGCCTCGGGCGACCTGGATCATGCCCTGGATGGCCAAGAGGAGGACCGCGAGCACCCCCGCGGTCTTGAGGACATTCAGGTGCTCATCCGCGTTGAACAGGGATAATCGACCGTGCTCGATGTCTTCCTCGTGACCCGAAAGAACGGCCTCCTCTCGGTACACTTCCATATCCGAGGACGGGAGGAGGGCGACCACCTTGGCGCCTCGAGCGAGTCCACGTTTGACGAAGGCCATCGCCCGGCGGGCCTCCGAGGCCGCGTCCGAGAAGTCGACCCAGTGTCCGTGGACGCCGAGTTCCTCCATCGTGTTCTCTCGCGGACCCGAGGCGTTCCGGGAGCTCTCTTTGCGGGCGAGTTCCTCGACCGTCCTGGCCTGGGAGGCGAACAGTTCGGTGAGTCCTTGCGCCACGCGCTCTCGCTCGGAGGTCCCGTCTCCCTTGATCTTCGCCCGGAACGTCCCGCGGAGGGTCCGCGCGGTCAAGGTCCCCAACACCCTCTCGAGGGCGCGCCAGTACGCCTCGTCCGCGGACCGCGCCTGGATCTCGTCGAGGGCCTCGCGGACGTCGATCATTCGTGCACCCCGGTCGGGAACAGTTCCAGAGCCACCCCGAGCTCGCCCGCGGGAATCAGATGGCTGTGATTCCGGAGGACGTCCCAGAATGCGGCCGCGTGACGCTCGGGGCTCAGCTTGCGGCCGTCGTAGGCGCAAAGCAGGGACCAGGGGAGGACTTCGCGGCGCTCGTGGCACAATTGCTCGAAGGCCAGGGCACGGTCGAAGCGGCCGTTCTCGAAGAATCGGGCGACCCGGTTCCCCCACCAGCGGACGCTCGGGTAACGCTCCGGCACTCCTCGAAACATCGCATGAATGAAGCGATCGAGGGCGGTGCGTGAGGTCTCATCGTCGTCCTTGGGACCGCCATTCAGGTCCAGCTGGCGCACGAGCGCGAGCGCTCCGTCTCGGACCAGTCGATCCGCGTCAAGGCCGGCTTCCTCGACGCGTCGTCGAATGGAGGCCAATTCTCGGGTGCTGCCGACGCAGCAGACCCTCTCGGCCCGGCGCGCTCCCTCAATAACGAAGAGGGACGCGGCCTCGATTTCTCGATCCGGGTCCTCGTAGATATGTAGTATATGGGCCCCCACGGGCGGCTCGCGGACAAGGCCTTGCCATCCTTGTAACGCGGAGAAGTGGCCGGGGGCGTGAGGACCGGACCACGCTGGCTCCATCGGGTGGCTTCATAATTCTGCCTGCCCCCTTAAATCCTTCAGATTCAAAGGTAATTAGGTAGCCAAATGGACACCGTTTCGCACCCTTGTTGAGTTTCGTAGGATGTGGTCCCGGCAGTGACAATGACGACGCCATCTCCGCGTGGTTCTCCATGCCCACGCGGGTTTAGTTTGTGTTCACATCTCTTGCAATTGGCCCCCGATTTCGTTTCTGTGGACCCATCGCCTAAGTATGGGCCGGTCCCTCGACTCTGTGCGAGCAACACCATGGGCCATGCCGTAGGACGGTCCGCATTTCTCTCGATCGCGATCTCGATTATCAGCCTGCTCCTCGTTTCACCTTTGGGATCGGCCCCCACGAGGATCTTCGAAGTGGCTACTGATTCGGCGGTCGGAAACAACAGCCTTGGAATGCCGGGAAGCCAGGACGTGATCCGGGATCCGTTCGGGAAATACCTCGCGGTCTATGTGGACTCGCAAGGCAACTTGTCGACGGCCTTTGCGAATAGTGATCCCGCCTCACCCGGTGCTTGGGGGATCCCCGTCAAGTCCCCGTCTCCTTTGGTGGCGTATCGGAGACCCGCAACCGTTCTCACGACTCCGTTGACGATGCGAGTCCTCGCGGAAGGCGGACCCGCGGCGGGAGACCTCGTCGACGTACCGGTGCAGATCATTCGCGATCTTGTGGGCAACATCGTCTCCGTCTCCTACGGTAACCCAGCCGTGGTCGCGACGTCGGCTCAGTATGCATCCGCGACCTTGGCCCATGATGGGAGTATCCTCGCCGTGTGGAATTCCGCGGTCCCCGGCTCCTCCTCGACCGTGTTCGCCATGCGATGGACGTTCGCGGGCGGCTGGCGGAGCGTGTCCAATCCATTCTCCGCGGCACCGGACGTCGTCATCGCCGATGTGAGCGACACCGAGCCGATCCACCCGAACGTGATCGAACGGCCCGACACCTTCGCCATCTACGTGATGGGCAATCGGGGTCCGCGTTCGAACCTGACGACGCTCGTGTTCAACTCGGCGACGTTCAACGGGGCCGCCTGGACCTGGGGGATCCAGGACCTCGCCTACGAGACGAATGCCTCGCGTGGTCTCTCGGATGCCACGGACCTCACGTGGGACCCCGTCCGATCCGTCGTGGTCGCGGCGTACGACATTTCGCGGACGACGATGTACGGAGTGATCCGGATCGATGCGTCCGGGGCGAAGGTCCACGTCGACACCCCAAGCCTCCTCATGACGAACAACGAATGGGGAGTCCTCCAAGTCGACCCGCAGACCGGAGACTATTATCTCTTCACAATCGACACGCCGCTCTCCCCACCGTGGGGGTCGGAATTCGGCGCGGTGGCATACACGCGGTGTTCGAATGGCGTCTGGTCCGCGACCCTGACCGTCGTCGACAACGAGACGAACAACATGGCCATCTCTCCTCGACGCCCGACGATGCTCGGACTCGGAGAAGACGGCTCGCTGGAAATGATCTACGCGAAGGGGAAGACGGCCCCGGCCACGATCATCTTCGTCCGTCTGAGTCCCTGAGACCGCGGCGATGCGCCCCTCCTGATGCGCACTTCTCCTTCCGCGCGATTGATCGTACCGAAATCCGCCCGTCTCACACGTTATCTTGCAAACGAGTGTGTCGCTCTCCATTGACAGCCATCCGCGTGACGCGAGAGCCGCTGAGCTCGGCCGGATGACCCGTTATCTAGTCCGAGCGGATACGGGAGGCGTTGGCACGTCAGTCAGCGACCCGCAAGGTCCGGTGCGAGTGGTCAGCTGCCGACCCGCTGATGACGGTGTATCATGACCGAGAATGGGGCGTGCCCGAGCACGATGATCGGAGGTTGTTCGAGTTCCTGGTTTTGGAGGGCGCGCAAGCCGGGCTCTCTTGGCTGACCGTCTTGAGGAAGCGTGAGCGTTACCGGACAGCGTTCCACGGCTTTGACCCACGCAAGATTGCTCGGTACGAGGCGAGTGACTTGAACCGGCTCTTGGCTGACGACGGGATCATCCGAAACCGCCTCAAGATTACTTCGGCGATTCGCAATGCGCGGGCGTTCCTAGAAGTTCAGAAAGAATCCGGAACGTTCAACGCGTACATGTGGAAGTTCGTCGGCAACCGGCCCAAGAAAAACCGTTGGAAGAGCATGGGTCAAATTCCCGCGAGGACGGAGGAGTCCGATGCGATGAGCGCGGATTTGCAACGACGAGGATTCTCATTCGTGGGATCGACGATCTGTTATGCCCACATGCAGGCGGTGGGCATGGTGAACGACCACCTCGTTCGTTGCTTCCGATATGACGAGGTTTGAGGGGTCGCATCCCGAGACATCGAATCCTTCCTCGTGAACGGACGCACGCCCACCCGATCCCGTTGGACGACCCGTGAGTCAACTCGGGTCAGTCCTCTGGTGTTGCGGGGAGATCCGAGCGAACTCCTAGACGGCGCTTCCGAGAAACTATATGCTGCGCGGACGCGCTGCGATCGTCGTGGGGACCTACCGGATTTTCTTCGTGAGCGATCTGCACGGTTCCGAGGTCTGCTTTCGAAAGTTCATCAACTCCGCGGACGCGTACCATCCGGATCTCTTGATCTACGGAGGCGACATCCTCGGAAAGATTCTCGTTCCCATTTTCGAAGAAGGTGGGGGGTCGTACCACTGGTATCCCAACGGCGAGAAAAAGATCCGTTTTCCGGCCGCCGACCTTCCCGAAGTGGAGCGCCAGGTAGCCGACCAAGGACGGTACACGATGACGGTCACTCCAGACGGGTGGAACGAGCTGCGGAACACCCCTGGGAAGCTCGAGGCCATGACGCTTGAACTCGGTCGAGACCGCGTGCGTGCATGGTTGAAGCTCATCGGCGAAAGACTGAAGCCGAAAGGGGTGTCGGTCGTCATCAACGTCGGCAACGACGACACGGATGACGTGTTGGACCTGCTGAGGGCCGAAGGACCGTCCAACATCTTGGTCCCCGAGGGCGACGTGGTCCACGCGGGCCCGTACGAGATTTTCGGCTGCGGCTACGCGAACATGACTCCGTGGCATTGCGCCCGCGACCTCGAGGAGGCAGATCTCCAAAGGGTCCTCGACCGGACCGTCGGTCGAATCGGCAATCCGAGACACACGATCCTCGACATCCACGCACCGCCCCTCGGGACAGGCCTTGACTTGGCTCCTCAACTGGACGCTCACCTCAAGCCCAAGACGGTGGGGGGACAGATCCTTCTCGAGCACGTGGGTTCGTCGTCCGTGCGCCGAGTCGTCGAGGACGTTCAGCCGGTGCTCGGCCTTTTCGGCCACATTCATGAGAGCAAGGCGATGGATGCGATCGGCCAGACGCCGATTGTCAATCCGGGGAGCACCTATTTCAGCGGACACCTTCAAGGCGTCCTCCTCGATCTGCGTGGCGGAGAGCTCGCCAGTCATCTGTTCGTGACCGGTTGAAGGACATGACCGAGGTCCGTCTGCCCGTCGAGACTTTCCTGGAGGAGACGGAGCGACTCGTCAAGGCTGGCGAGTCTCGCGGCATCCCCCTCCGAGTGTGCGGGAGCGTCGGCATTTACCACGCCATCCGTCACGATCATTTGGCCTCGAGTCTCTATGCCCTCCGGAACGGGACCGAGGCACCGCGAATCGCGTTCAAGGATCTCGATCTCGCCGCGAGGGAAAAGAACGCCGCGGCCGTCTACCGTTTGTTCGTGAAGGACTTCGGCTTTCAGGAAGATCGGGAGACGAACGCCCTTTTCGGGAGCTTCCGGAACATCTATTACCACCCCGAATTCCAGATTGACGTGTTCTACGACACCCTTCGGTTCAATCATGAGATCCCGATCAAGGACCGCCTCATGCCGGGTGTGACGTTGCCCCTCGAGGACCTGTTCCTCGGAAAGGTCCAGATCCACGCGCCTCTGCGGAAGGACCTTATCGATCTCGCTTCGTTCGCCGCCGCCGTCCCGCTCGCGAGGCTCGATGCCGGCTACCTTGCTGATTTTTTCGGAGACGATTGGGGCCTCTGGTACGATGCGGACCTCAACCTGACCGCTTCCCTGAAAACCCTGGGCACGCTCCCGGTCGACTTTTCTTCCGAGGATCGAGACCTCGTTCGAGAACGCCTCGCCGAGTACCAAGCCCTTCTCCACGTGTGCCCGAAAACACGGCGGTGGGAGAAACGTCGGGCCAAGGGCGTCAAGGAATTATGGTACGAACCGGTGGACGAGGTCCGCTAGTGGTCCGACGCGTTCGATCGATATCGGGCCAGGGCGCACATGGCCTCATAGATCAAATTCGATGCGGCCAGCGCCGTGATCTGACCCGTGTGGTCGTATTGCGGCGCGACCTCGACGAGGTCGAACCCGACGAGGTTCGCACGGTGCAACTCCCGTACGAAATGGATCATCTCGCGGCTGGTCAAGCCGCCGGATTCCGGAGTGCCCGTTCCCGGAGCAAACGCCGGATCGAGCACGTCGATGTCGAGGGACACGTAGAGCGGGCTTGCACCGACGGACTCAAGGATCCGGTCCGTGATCGGTTGGTATCCCTGCGCATCGACATCCTCGGAGGTGAAGGTACGTTCGACGATGGCGGAATTGTTCGAGACGTCGTCGTGGGAGTAGAGGGAGCTGCGGATGCCCACCTGGAACACGTGACCGCGTCGGATGAGTCCTTCCTCATAGGCACGCTTCACCCACGTGCCGTGCGTGTACCGCTTCGTTCCCCAGTACGCCTCCCACGTGTCGAAGTGGGCGTCGAAGTGGAGTAGGCTCACGGGCTCCTTTCCTGCGGCCTTGTGCGCACGCAGGACCGGCAACGTGATCGAATGGTCTCCCCCCGCTACGAAGGGGACGACACCGGCCGCGAAGATCGGCGTGAGGGTCGACTCGATTCTCGTGAACGTGTCCTCCGTGTAGCCAGGGACCGGGTCGATGTCGCCCGCATCGACCGTGTCGAGGACTCGGAACGGGTATACGCCGGCGAACATGTTGTACGGTCGCACGAGACGGGACGCGTGCCGAATGGAGGAGGGACCTTCCCGGGCCCCGCTCCGGTACGACGTCGCATCGTCCCAGGGAATGCCCAGGAACACGCTCTTTGCGCCGACGAAGTCTCGGCGGAGCGGAAGTCGCCCGTACGTGGCGACCTGGGCGAACCGAGGCGAGGTCGAGGCGTCCGACGGTTCTGTCACGCGTCCACGACCCGGCTCAGTCCGGTGGCAGCTCCTTGAACGCCATCGAGATGTCCACGCCATGCCGCCGGAGGTGGAACGCTCGAGCCCCGAAATACCAAATCGCCCCTCCGACGAAGACGATGATGATCGTCACGTAGCTTGTCAACTGGTTTGATAAGGTGAAGCCTGCCGCTTCCCCGAGGGACTGGAGCGTAGAAACCAGGTAGGCCGCTGCCACGGTCACGACGAACGAGAGGGTCCCAACACCGACATAGCCCATCCGGTGCTTTTGCAGTCCGAGCCGGACGAGGGACAGGGACGTCAATGCGACCGTAACCATGGGCAGGAAGAAGAGGAGGAAGACGAACGGGTTGTACACCGTGGCGTAATTGTAGGCGACGAGGGGAAGGAGAATGGCTCCGATCGCGGAGATCACAAGAATTCCCGCCCAGGGCTGGTGCGTGCGCCTCGTGACGTTTCCCAACCACTTCGGAAAGAGGCGGTCGAGCGAGAAGCTGAGGGCGTAGCGGGAAAAGATGTAGAGTCCCAGGATCAGCCACAGGATGTACCATGAAACCGAGCCCAGGAACATGATTCCGAGTAGCACCGGATTGCCGCCGGCGACGAAGTTCGGGAGAGCGGTCAAACCCGAAGCGAACGGCAAGATGCGGGCATCAGAACCTCCTTCGAAAAACCAGGTGGAAAGTGCGACGGACCCGTTGAGGAAGTCCATCCCGACGACACTCTCGAAGGCGTAAACAATCGCCGCGGCGAAGGCAACCGCCAGTCCGAATGATGCCGCCATCCCGCGGGAGATGCTCTTCGACGTCCGCCGGAATTCGCCCGCGATGTAGGAAGGAGCATTCGTGAACATGTAGTAGAACGCGAATACGAGAGGGACGAGGACCAAGGTATTCGAGAAGTTTGAACCATACGGACCGAAGTTCGTCTGACCGTAGAGGGACACATCCGCATAGTAGTTGCCCGCGTAACCGCGGGAAGCCATGAACGAGTTGACCGCGTTGACGAACCCGTTGTGGCCCGCGGCGAACAGGAGGCCCAGGGCCACAATCAACCCGGCCAGCTCGAGGAACAAAAGGGCCGAGAAGATACGGAAAGCGAGTCGAGGTTTCATCACAATCCATAGGACCATCACGGCCGCCGTCAGAATCTCACCGATCACGACGATCCATGTCGTGTTCGAGGTGAGGGTGGTTCCGATGTTCGCGATTCCGGAATCACCGACGACAGAACCCCAGCTGGCGAGTCCGGGGCCTAGAGAGAAGGTAACAAACCAGTACGGCAGAATCGCCGCGTACACGATCGCGTTGAGGACCCGCGCGAGGCCGCCGACGAATCCGAGATACGGATGCAGCAAACGGGATGCGTAGACATACTCGCCCCCGGACCGAGGCATCTGGATCGCCATGATTGCGTACGCAAGGACGACCGGGATGCCCGCGAGCGCGGCGAGCAGCGTGGCCTGCATAAGGTTCGCCCCGACTACGAACAGGAGGACGATCAGGAACAGCCCATAGGCAGGCCCCGGACCGAGTGAAATCAAATTGATCGAAAACGATTCGAACGCCCCGAGTTCCTTGACAAGCCCGCTCGTCTTCCGGGCGAACACCGTTTTTTCGACGGCTGCTGACGCGGACGTCTCTGCCAACTAATCACTCCTCCCGTCCCGACTCGCAGTCTCGGAGACGAACCCGCCGGACCGACGTGCGACGAAGCGGTTCGCGCCGCGGCTGGATCGGTCCAAGGCTCGGATCTACGACCTGCGGCGCGGGCATATGGGGCGGGATATTAGCCCTTTGCTCGCAGCCCATGACGCTGAATCGACCGGGTTGCGAACATCTGCGCGCCGCGCTTTTAAGAGGCGCCCCGCCGTTCCTCGTGATTCGTGAAACTAGGGCTCGTTCAGTTCACGCCCGCCTTCCGAGCGACGACGCCAAACTGGGACCGCATGGCTCGGTGGGCCGAGTCCGTGCCCGCTGACATCATTGTCTTCCCGGAGCTGGCCAGTTGCGGATACATGTACGAGAACCGGAAAGAAGCGGAGCCCTATGTCGAGGGGCTCACCGCCCTCCGACCCATCGAGAGAGTGGCCCGGTCGACGGGACGCCTAATCGTGGGCGGATTCGCGGAGCGTGCCGGTCGGACACTCTACGACTCCGCCTTCGCGGCGGGACCTTCGGGCACGACGGTCTACCGGAAGATCCACCTTTGGAACCGAGAGACGTTGATCTTCGACCCCGGGACCGAGCCGATGATCGTCGACTTCGAAGGCCATCGCATCGGCCTGGAGGTGTGTTACGACCTCCAGTTCCCCGAGCTCGCGGCCTTCCTCGCGCACCAAGGCACGGAACTCGTAGTCGCACCAACCGCCTGGGCTGAGGAAGTCCAGGGACCTCTTCACGGTCTCCACCCGTACAATCACCTAGCCATCGCGTCCGCATTCGCCCACGGGATCTTCGTCGCGGTCGTGAACCGAACCGGAGTCGAACGCGGCGCCCATTTTCCGGGCCAATCCAGCCTGACGAACCCATTTGGACAGCTCGAATCCCTCGACGACCGCGAAGGGATCCTGGTGAAGTCCCTGGATTTCTCGTTGCTCAAGACGGCCAAGCGACCGAACGCGTTCAATGACTTGGATCATGATTCGAAGCTGCGAATCTTGCCGCCTAAATGATTCGGCGACGCGGTCCTCTCCAAGACGGGAGGGAGAACACAAAACCACACCAACGACGACCTACCGTTTACGTCAAAAGCACCGATGCGGCCCACGGGTCGGATTGTGACGTCGCCGGAGATATGCCTTGATTCGTCGTCAAAGTCGGACATGCGTTGGTTCGCGCTCCTCGGAGCCATCGCCGCCTCGGTCCTGCTCGTCACATCGCTCGGCTACGGGCTGACGCTGCAAGGTTTCGCGCTGGGACGGCCGACCTCGGTGCCGCAGCGTGGAGGGACCGTACAAGCGCTGGATGACGTGCCCATTTCGCTGCTTCCCGCGAACGCGGGAACTCTCAATCCCGTCGCGGTCCTCAGTCTGCCGGAGACCGACGGAGCGGCGAACCCGGGCGCGGGCGATCAACACTCGCCTCATGGAAAAGGGCACGCCACTGGACCCATTGACGCGACGCTCCCGTCCGGCCCGGCGCAGTATCGAGCCGGCATCGGCTGGTCCGGAATCAGCGGGGCGAACAGTAGCTGTTTCCAGCCGATCATCGGAATGAGCGGGAGCCCTCTCGCATGCCTTCCGCCCGACGTGACGATGTCCGCGAGCCCGCATTACGTGGTCGAGGAAGATAACACGGCGGGCATCATTTGGACGAACACGGGACATTTCGTCAAGCGCTTCACCCTCACGAATTTCTACACCGTGCCCTCGGGGGCCGGCTGCTACCTCTCCGACCCGCAGGTCTACTTCGATAACGGAACCCAGCGGTGGTTCTCGTCGATCCTGAGCGTCACGTGCGGGGCGCTGAACACGCAACAACCGGACGTCTCGAGCCAGATCTATCTAGGCGTCTCCCAAACAAGCGACCCGTCGGCGGCCTGGTTCGAGTACGTGATCCCGAATCCCCTCCCGCTGAACCTCTCCGATCAGCCGTTCCTGGGCATGAACGATCACGTCGTTGTGATCTCCACGAACCAGTTCCCCTTCAGCGCCCTCGCCATCAACACATACACGGGCGCGTACTTCTGGGTCCTCGACAAATTGGCCCTCGAGCAAGACGGCTGCACGAATCCGGGTGGGCTCTTTTGTTCTGTCGACTACCAGGCATTCGGCCCGTACAGCGACCTGGCCTCGATCCATCCTGCCCACTCGTACGGCCCCGCTCCGACGGAATACATGGCGAGCCTGCTCCCGGTGAATCCGGGCCAAACCGGCGTCTCGACCTTGAACTTCTTCCGGGTGGAGGGCACCCCGCCGAGCGCGTCGGTGGTCATGACGAACCTCACGGTCCGGCCGACGGAAGGACCCCCGCTCGGCAATCAACCCGGCATGGACCAGTCCGTGAACACGGACGATAGCCGCATCTCGACGGGCGTGTACCAAGGGGGCGTGTCGTGGTGGGGAGCCAACGACGGCTGCACGGTCGCGGGGGAATCCGGAGTTCACGATTGCATCCGGCTCATCCAGATTGGGGCGAAGCAAGGCAAGTTCCAAGTTCGGCAGGATTTCGACTTCAACAGCGGGAACAACGAGGATGACTACTATCCGGGCATCACGCTCGATCCGTCCGGCGACCTCGCGGTCACCTATGCGTTCTCGTCGCCCACGGAATATCCGAGCGTCGCGATCTCGCTGCAGAGCGCCTCCCAGCCGGGTGCTCTCCAGACGCCTACGACGGTCGCCGTGGGGACGGACACCGAACAGGGCGGACGCTATGGGGACTTCTGCGACGCAAGTCCTTCGTATGGAAACCCGTCCGAACTCTGGTTCGCGTGCGAGTATATCATCAACTACAACGACTACGTCTGGAACACGCGCGTCCAGCAGATGTTCGTGACCGGATAGAGACGACCACGCGGTCGAGCGAGCGATGACTTCCCGGGACACGCGGCCCGTTCGCCGGGCCTCCCGTCGGTGGAGATTTTCACCGTCGGAGGCCGCTCTTAACCCGCGCGTCGGAAGGAATTCGCTCAATCAGTGTCGTCGGAATCAACGGCTCGGATCGAACCGAAGAGCCCGTCCTGTTCCCCGTTCGGACCTGCGGTGAAGAACAGGGTGTCCGTGGGACCGTTGTTCGCCGCCCCGTGGCCAAACTCCAGGGCCCACAATCCGTCGATCGCAATCGGTCTCTCCTCCGAGTCCCCGAGCATACCTCGGAACGCGAAGTGGCCGTCGGGCCGCTCCTCATAGGCGTTGATTCGGCCGTCGCCAAAGTTGCCCACGAGCAGGTCGCCCCCAAAGCGCCCGAAATTCTCGGGTGCCATCGCGAGACCCCACGGTGCATTCAGGGTCCCGTGACGTGCGACGCGCGCGAGCAGATGACCCGCGGTATCGTACGCATCGACGAACCCGAAGCCGTTGCCATGGAGCTCGTCCCCCGTTGGCCCTTGCTTGGCGTACGTGACGAAGATACGGTCGCCGATCGCTTGGATCCCAAACGGCGCATAGCCCGCGGGGATTTTCTCGTCGACGAACCCTCCATCCGTCGTCACGGGAGCCCATCCGCCGTCGAAAGCATCGACGCGCGCGTTGGCGAAGTCCGTCGCATACAGCATGGGCCCGGCCGTCGTGGTCGCGATCGCAAGTCCTTTGTAAATCGCGCCCGTTTCGGAGGCATCCACCTTGACCTCGGCGACCGTCCCTGCGGTGGGAGTCCACCCGTGGATCGTCCCAGCTTCCGTTGAGAAGATGAATCGCGCCGATACGTTCGAGGGGCCCACGGGGAAGCCCGAACCGCCGTTGAAGACGAGCCCGGTGGGTCCGCCGGTGACCATCACTTCGAGCCCCAGCTTGGCTCCCGCGGCGTTGTAAAGGGTCGACAGATCCGCGTGGTTATCGGCGACCCACCACGGAGACGCGGGGCCCGCATCGAGCCCCCAGGCGTTCAGGAGGTTCGGGTCGACGACGGTGTTCGGTACACCGTTGCTCGAAACGAGCGGCGTGACCTCGTACGCACTGTCATCGGAATTCCTGTGTGCGGCTGCGACCTGGGGCGCGAGCAAGCAAGCGATGGACACCAACGCAATCACCAAGACCAGTTTCCTCCCCACACGCACCGACGCAGAAGCCCTCGCCACCGTTCTCTCCTCCCTTGGGCGCATCACCGGGTCGTTGCGTAAATAACCGTATGCCAGAATCCGGCAAGGTCCACTGGCTACTGGGGTCGGATGGATGGAGACCCTGAACCGCGAGGTCACGTCCTCAGTCGATCTCGGCGGGCGCCTTCGGAGAACCGCGAACGTTCAGGACCATGTCCCTCGCCTGTTCCTTCGACGGATAGATGCAAAACGTCATTTGAGTCCGCCATTTGTTGTTGACGGCCGCGAAAATCTCGCTGAGACCCTGGCAATCCTGCTCCGTGATGTGCACGACCCCGAGGTTCAGATCGAACTCATAGCGCGTTGGCTCCCCCCGATGGAATTTCAACGGGATCCGTCCATAGAGCTTGTACTCGAACTGTTCGAGCCGGTCCAACACGTTACGGAGGAGCTCCTTGTTCTCAAAGGGTTCGAGAGGATCGAAGTCTGGCATGTGGCCTACCTGCGCCTACAATGGGCCAAAAAGTTCACGGGAGATCTGCCCAAACCTTGCCGGCCTCGACCGTCGTCGGGTATGCGTGGACCGCGGATCGCGCGGGCGGACCGACGACCTGGCCCGTGCGGACGTCGAAACGGGACCCATGCCAAGGGCACTGCACGACGAATCCTGCGAGTCTTCCTTCGCACAGAGGCCCGCCCAGATGCGTGCAGGTATTGTCCAGGCAGTACACCTGGCCGCCCACCTTGAACAACGCATATTTCCGCCCGTGGACCTCCACGCACTTTGTGCCTTCCGCCGGAATGTCCTCCGCTGCCGCCAACCCGACCCGCATGGAATCACCTACTCTCCTCGGTCCAAAGAATTGAACCTCAGCCCCGCGTGGCCTCCCCCGGGCAATTGAGTCTTGAGGAATCGAATCGTTCGTTGCCAGGCAAGCCTGGCTGCCTGCGCATCATACGCGTCAGGTCGGTCCTTCTCGAAAAACCAGTGCGTCGTCCCGGAATATGAGTGGAACGTGACGTTCTTCCCACTTGTTGTGCGTAGGATTTTCTCGAGATCTTGCACGACGGCGGGGGACTCAAATTCGTCCGTCTCAGCGAAATGTCCGAGGAAGGCCGCTCTGATCTGGGAATAGTTCCCATCTCCCGTCCCGTAGAAGAGGACGACCGCAGCCACGTCCGCGGGGAGCTCCTGCGCCAACCAAAGGCCCCAAAATGCGCCCATGGAAAAGCCAACGACTCCGAGACGTTTTCCCCTCACCCCCGCATGAACTTGAAGGCCTCTCACAGCGCTTTGGATCTCTCGGCCGGTTGCTTTCTGATCGAGTTTCGACATGAGGTTTTCGGCTCCGTCCCGGGTCGACGCAGTTGCCCCGTGGTATAGGTCGGGAGCGAAAGCAACGAACCCAGCCGTTGCGAGCCGATCGCATAGGCCTTTTAAGAAATCGTTTAGGCCCCACCACGCATGGAGGACGAGGAGGGCAGGCCCGCTGCCCGTCTTCGGGACTGCCAGATATCCTGAGACCTTTCCGTCTGGGCTCTTGAGCTCAACCATCGTCATCTTTCACATCGCCGTGACGGGAGAGTGGCCGATTCGACACTTGAACCTACGCTTGAATGGACACCGCAGGTCGACGCCGCCAGTGAGGACCCAAAAGGAGGACGGATCGGATTCGAACACGCGGCTTCCACATTCCACTATCCGTCGTTCCTCACAATATTCCGTGAAATGCCGCAAGCCGGCGGCTCGATGGTGCGAAAGAGTCCGGATTGCTTAAGGGGCTGCCTCCCATCTGGTCGGCTTGCTCTCCACGATGGCCATCCCTTCGATCACGCGAGAGAAGGTCCTCGCGTTCCGACAACGTGCCACGTTCCTGCACAGGCGCTTACCGCCGGGCCGTCTCGTCGATGCCGCCTTCGCGGGACTTCAAGACAGCGCTCCTCGATCCGCGGTCCTGGCGCTCCACGCGCGCGTAAAGGACGTATCGGCATCCGCCTGGAGGGATCCTCGGTTCGTTCAGGTGTGGGGTCCAAGGGGCGCCGTATATGTCGTTCCAAGTCGTGATGTGGCCGTTTTCACGCTTGGTCGGTCCCCGCGCAATCCCGTCTTGGCAACGGCGGTGAGAGCTGCCGCCGAAAAGGCGAAGCGCGCGTTCCGCAATCGACAAGCTCAGCCGGAACGCTTCGTCTCCAATCGAGCAGCGGGAGTGAATTTCCGCGAGCTGAGAATCGCATCGATGACCGGCACGCTGAGGATCGAGTGGGATGGAGCCACGACATCCTGGCGCCTTGTCGAGCCTCCGACTGAGGCGGCGGAACCCGCCCGTCTCGAGCTTGCACGTCGGTTCCTGCGGTCGGTTGGGCCTTCGACGCCCCAGGAGTTCGCGTGGTGGTCGGGCGGGTGGGCCGGATCCTATGGCGCATCCACACGCGGTGAGCTATCCGACGCGCAGCAGACGTTTCGTTCGCTCGAAAAGGAGCTCACCGAGGTTGAAGTCGCAGGTCGGAAACAGTGGGCCCTTCGGACGGACCGCGTCAGGTTGGAACGAGCGGTACCCGTCGAAACGGTGCGCCTTCTGCCGGCCGGGGACCCGTTTCTGGCGTCCGCGGACCGGGCGTTGCTCGTCCCCCAGCCACGATTTCGATCGGAATTATGGCCCAACTCGGTGTGGCCGGGTGCGCTCCTAGTGAACGGAGATCTCGTGGGTACCTGGCGTCGGCAGGTGGGCCGAGTCACGGTGCGAGGGTGGCGACCGTTGGAACCCGAAGTCAGAGAAGCATTCGAGGAGGAGGTTTCCCGGATGCCGATCGAATCAGTGACGAAGGAGGTGCGTTGGTCGACAGGCCATGGGCCCCTTTGAGTTGTGCGACGACCGCTCGTGTCCTCGAGAACGATGCCATCGCACCCTGTGTTTGGCGCTAGTCGTGCTCCGGATGGCCCTTCATCCACCGCTTCTCCTCTTCGTTGGGAGTGAGGGGATATCCGACCGACCAGAGGAACACCCGGGCGGTCGCGGGGCCCATGTGCTTGAACTTGTATTGAAGATCCTCGAGTAGCTTCCCTTCGCGCTTCCCGAAGCCGGCGATGTACCCCTTCACCGAACCGTGCTCTTTCGCCAAGTCCAAAATCGTCTTGGCGTTCTCGACCGTCGCGCGGATTTTCTTTTCGTTCCGGACGATTCCTGAATCCTCCATCAATGCCCCGATGTCGCGCTCCGATAGCCGGGCTACCTTCTCGGGTGAGAAATCACGAAATGCTTTTCGAAAGTGGGGCCACTTTTTCTCAATCATCCGCCAATTCAAGCCCGCGCTAAAGATCGCCCTGGACATCAGGTCGAGGTACCCGTGGTCATCCTTCGGGGAAACTGCTTTCCATCCTGGCATGGAACTGCGACCTTGTTCGCTCTATTTATGCCTACCTTCTTGGCGGTCCTCGCCGCCGCCTTCAGGGGGTCGCCATTCGCGCCACCTTCCGCCGCCTACTCGGGACAGCAGCGACTTTGCCTTTCACCGAAAAGTGGACCGGTTGGGATCTGAACCGCCGGCTCTACCATCGCAGTCCGATCTCAAGCCGACTTCCAGCCCGTCTACCTGTCATAAATCGATCCCCTGTGTCCTACTTTGAGGACGAGAATTCGCAGGAGATTCTGCTGAATGTCGAGGATTACGCGATAGTCCCCGACTCGAAGGCGATGATAAGGGGAGCTCACGAGCCTTTGGACAAGTCGATGGGGATTGTCCGCGAGTTCTCCGACCTTGTTGAAGATCCGGCGGGCGACTGTTCGATCGAGCTTCCTCAGTTGGCGAATGGCCGGTTCGGACCAGATGATCTCGAAGGCCATCAGAAACCCAGTTCATCCTTCAGTTGCTGATGGGTTCGGTATTTGCCCGCCTTGATATCGCGGACAGCCTGCTCAATTTCCCTCTTGGTTTGTTCGTTCAGCTCTTGGAGATCCTCGAGGAGCCTCTCGAGGACGTCCTCGTAGGTCTCACGGGGGTGCAGCTTCATCCCTTCGAGGGTTTTCTTCATTTCGTGGCTGAGCTGGATGGTAGTTGCGGCCACGAAACAGACAGGGGCACGCACCTACTTATGGGTTCCTATAGCATGCAATAGGCCGGTATGGACCGAGGGAAA
>Ga0209470_1000029_pt1 | contig 84339 bp, 78 predicted proteins | sample GraSoiAngelo_125_FD_185882 | JGI IMG/M metagenome (GOLD analysis project Ga0209470, IMG submission 185882) | Grasslands soil microbial communities from the Angelo Coastal Reserve, California, USA - 14_0927_05_40cm (SPAdes) (version 2) | ecosystem: Environmental > Terrestrial > Soil > Grasslands ... | reverse complement strand
CGGTAAATGAAATGCTCACTCCCCGGCTTGAATAGCTTTTACCAGAGTAGTCGATATATGGCACGGCCTTCACCGGTTCAACCACTGGCGGCGTGTTATCCACTTCGAAGCGCTCGCTTTCGCGTTCAGCCTTTAGGGCCAGGGCTGGCGGATTCGACGGCGCGTCGCTCGCCACAATCTTCAAGTAGTACGCTCCATCCGGCAATGTCGTCGTATCCCACGAATAAAACTTCTGCTCGAGGTTGTCCTTCAATAATTTCCACTCGTGTTCGTTTTCACCGCGAAAATAAACCGCGTAGCGCAGCTCGTCGTCGTTGTCGTCATGCGCAGTCCAGACGACAGATTGATAGCCCTTCTGCATGGTGCCCTGCGGCGGCTGTTCGAAACGCGGCGGCGTGCTGCTCTGCGATATCACCACTCCGGAAACATTTGGCGACGGCGGCATCTTCAGTGTCACTGGCGCAGGCTGGTTCGACGAGATGCTTTGCGCGCGCACTCCGGGATCTTGGAGCGCGATCCCATCAATGACTGGGGCTACATTGCGTGGCAAATACGCGAGGCTTACCCAATCAATGCCGTCGCCAGGGCGGCCGTCGTGAATGATTGCCTTCCATTGCACGAAACGCGCAGGTGGTACTTCGGTTGCGCTGCCCGATTTTGTGTACGGGCCGAACCAGCGCGACCACTCGCGGCCAGGGTCTTCCGTGTTCCCCGAGCGCACAAAAAATTCCAGTCGTGGATCAGCCGACGCGTTTGAAGATTTAGCCGCTCCGGCCGGCGGCGGACTCCACCATTCGATGCGTCCCCAGTGCGAGAAAAGCTGCGCGTCGAAGGAGCGGGATTCGAACGTGCCTTCGGCTTCGTACTCCAGGCCAACCGAATAAACCTTTCCCGGGTTTGCGGTGCACAGGAAAACTTTGCCCGTGGAATTACGCGCGATGCCCGTGATTTGCGCTGAGCTGGACTTGGCGAGATGCGCGAAAACGCCGTGCCCATCGATGGCGAGGAGAGCGCCGCTATTGCCCGTGCCTGCCAGCAAGCGGCCATCGGATGCAAGGCCGAGGGAGTAAACGACATCTTCGCGAGACGACCAAAGCTCTTCCGGTGCCCCGTCGGCGCTGATGCGGTAGATGCTGCTCGAGACAAGGGCTGGAAATGAAGCGAACGGTTGCTGGGGTTGGGCTTGCCCTGGGTTCACGACGGGGCCAGTGAAGGTAGTCGTGCCTTGCGGTGTCGAGATAATCGTGGTGGGAGCCTGCCCGGGGCGCTGCTTTTCGCCAATCGCTGAAACGTAAATGGAGCCATCAGTAGCGACAGCCAGGGAGGTGATTTCTCGCTTGGAGGTTTCGTAGAAAACGAAGCCTTCGGCTTTCGGCCCGGCGGAATCTTTGACGGAAGATTTTGAGGAATTCCGGGAGATGCGCAGGATGCGGCCGCTCGGTTCCGTACCGGCGATCAGGTTTCCGTTTGAATCGAGCGCCAGAACGCGAATGTGTGCCTCGTCGCTGGAGTAGAAAAGCTCGCCTTTGCCATCGGGCGCAACGGCGAAGACCTGACCCTTGTCCCCTGTGGCGACGTAGAGAGTCTCGTCGGGCGAGAAAGTAAGGTCCCAGATGTATTTTGTTTTCGGATCGAAGAAAACGGACTTTTCGCCGGAAGCCGAGACCTTGTAAACCTTGCCGTCGGGAGAAGTACCGACATAAAGAATCCCTTTGGAGTCGAAGGCGATGGCTTGTGCGGAGAGGTCCGTGGAATCGAAGACGACTGTGGCTTTGCCGGAGGAATCGAAACGAAATACTTTCGCAGGCGAGCCGCCCGCCGCATAGAGTGTGCCTTTGGGATCGAGCCGGACGGACCAGAGATAGGAAGCATCCGCATCGGCAAGCAGGCTGAATTTGGGCGCGAGTTCCAGGCGGCCGTCGCTACGCACCGCTACGCCATGCGCGGTCCCTTTGAGGAATTCATCGTAAGCAGACTGGCGCCAGCGACGGGTATGCTCGGCAAAGGAAGACGGGAGGCATAGGAGGCAAAGGAGGCTGATGAGGTAAAGGATTCGGAAAAACCCTACGCGCGATCGTGGCTTGGGCATTGTAGTGATCACCGGACTTGCAGATTCAGAGAGATAACGCCGGAGACGGGACCTCCGAGAGGGATGGAAGCTTCGCTGGCCAACGATTCGCGCAGCACCTGGACGCTGCCGGGAGTGGGACGGCCGTCGACGATGTTGATTTGCGAGAGAGGAACATTCGGCAACTCCTTGTCGTCCCAGAGAAGCGTGGGAGCTGGAACGAACAGACCGACGTAAAGACGGTCATTCCTGCGCTCGCGATTCAAGAGTGCGATGAGTTGATCGAGGCCCGTAGGGCCGCTGCCGGCACCGGCAAAGGCGAATCCGCGCGAGGCGCGATTCAACAAATCGGCGTCGCTGACCAGAATACGCAGCGTGGTGCCCCTCGAAACCTGCTCGGGAATGCGAACGGTGGTTTCCTCGACGCGAGCAGGGCCGCGATAAGGCCGCAGCAAAACACGCACGCGAAGAGTTTCACCGGGAGCAGCCTCGCCTTTTTCCAGCCACGCACTCTCAATGGCGAATGATTTTCTGCCTGGTACGCTTTCCACACGGAGCGCGATGCGGTCCACCTTGGCCGGTTCAAAAGTATTGGCGAACAAGCGCGTAAAAACATTTTGCATCGTCAAGGCGATAGGCAATCCATCGGGAGAGAGCGAATCGCCCGGAGCAAAGGTGTTTTCAATTTGTACGGCCGCATGGCCTTGCAAGCGAATCTCGCCGGAAAGATGCAGCGTGGTGCCTTCGCCGTACAAGGAGTTTTGCGTGAGCCCGCTGAACGTGGTGATGGCCACGAGGAGCGGCGTCAGCTTCGGATGATTGACGAGCTCGAAATGGAGCGACTTTTGCTTTGCAGGCGCGGCGCCAGAGACGAGCAGCGTCAGATCCAGAGGAATCATCGCGGGAGGCGCACCGAGTTTGCCGGTGACAGCCGTGAGGTGATCGCCGGTGATTGTACCGATAGAAGCGCCAACGTTGACGATTTTCGTGGAAGCAAGATCGGAAGAGAGCGTGGTGACGACGCGGCTGCGCGCCATGGGAATCTGAATGTCACCAAGACTCAGGAACGGATGGCCGCAGAGATAAACGCGATCGGCTTGAACCGCAGTAACCGTGCACGCGGAATTGATAGAGGCATCGCCTTGAACCAGGACCATGCCCGCCATGTCTCCGGCCACGAGACGACCATCATCGGGGCGGGGCGACGCCGTGCCGCCTTGCGCAGCGACGATCCCATAGCCTTGCAGTTGATTTGCGAATTGTTGCAGCGCTGCAGGCTGGAAACCGGAGAAAACGAGCGGTGTTTCAATGGGCTCGAGCGCGGAGCCGGAAGGCAGCCCGGTCCGAGTGGAAGCTTCGCTGGGAAGCCCGAATTGCTGTGTGGCGGCCTGGGCTACAGCAGTTTGGGAAGGCGGGTTCAGCACGTCTTGAATGGGCGTAACGCCTCCGATAGGCTCCTTGGTAAAAACGCCCAGCTTCAGCGACAATGCGCCCGCGAGTTTTCCGTCGAGATAGACCGGGCTGCCGCTCATTCCTGCGACAACACCAGTGTGCTCAACCTTCGGTCCCTTCAACTGCACAAGGATGATGGACTGCTTGGGGCCGAGAAAATTCTCCAAAACGCCGATCACTTCGAGGTCGAACTTTTCCACCTGATCGCCGGCGAAAATCGTGTAAGCGTATCCCTGCATGCCTGCGCGCACCTGGCTGAGAGGAAGGATTTCGTTCGATTCCTGGGCGGTGGCGGCGTTAGGTCCCAGGCATAGTGCCCCCGAGAACGCCAGGAGTGCGAGGAACAGCAGGCAACGGGACTTGGACAGATGCGATTGGACCGTATACATGAATCGGTAATGATACGCGGCAGAGTACCGGGAAGCAATCGAACGCGAGACACACGAAAAATAGGAAGATTCGGCTAGACGTACTGGAGCCATTGTGCGCTAAATCGGTCAGGTGTATGTTACAACTTGGCTGAAGTTTTCGGGACAGTATGCCTTGCATGCGCAACCCGGCTCACCTGCAGGCGTACCCCACATCGGGTGTCGTGCTGTCCGATTGGGGAAACCACTACAGGAGAGACGATCCCCATGAAAGCCCTCGCTGCCTTCTGGCTACGCTTTCTGACTCTTGCTGCGTTCATGATGATTGCGGGATTTGCGTTAGTCCGTGGGCAGTCTTCGGGGATTAGGGTTGTGAACTTAATTCCTGCGAGCCTCAGCGGAGAGACGAATCAAGACAGTGAGCCATTCCTGGCGGTGCAGACTGTCAATCCCCAGATCATGGTGGCGTCGGCGTTCACTCCCAATCCGTTTTCGACAAGCGGAAATGCTCCCGTTTATGTTTCCGAGGACGCTGGCGCTACCTGGGTGCTCAGCGCCATCACTCCCGTGCAGCGCATGACTTGCGACATCACGCACGCCATGCCCACGGGTGAGAACCATCCCCGCGGCGACTTGCACGCCGGCACCCTGGCTTGCGCCGCGTCCATAACGCTTGATGAGTCGGAATCGAATGATGTTTCATCCGGTGCAGTTATGAATGTGCAGTCCACACGCGGCAACGTGGACCAGCCCTTTGTGCGAGCTTTGGGCATTTCCAACACGGACCGTATCTACGTGGGCGTTAACGATTTCAATCAGCCCAACGGCCACACGGCAACTGTGGACGTATCCGTGGATGGCGGCGCGACTTATAAATCCTTTTCGATCGAAACGCGAAAGACCGCGGGACAGGATGGTCCATCCGTTCGCCCGGCGATTGCGGCCGACAACACCGTCTACGTGGCTTTCTTTGGCTGGCGAAAATTTAATGGCACCGTCGCGACGAGCGACGTTGTTGTGGTACGAGATGATAAGGGAGGAACTGGCCCCAATCCATTCCAAGCCTTGAAGGATCCGTCAGACAAATTGCCGGGGCGAATAGTGGTCAAGCGCGCCTCTATCCCCTGGTCGAATGCGCCGACCTTGGGGCAGGAGCGCGTCGGGTCTACGCTTTCCATAGCCGTCGATCCAAATAACAGTTCCACGGTGTACGTCGGCTGGGCGGACCACGGGAGCAAAGGAGACATTTACACGCTGCATGTAAGGCGTTCCACGGATCGGGGCGTGACGTGGTCCAAGACCGACCTGCCTCACACGACGATCCGGAACGCCACAAATATCGCACTCGCAGTAGCAAACAACGGCACGGTTGGTATGCTCTATCAGCAACTTTCTGCCAGCCGATGGGTTACACATGTGGTGCAATCGCGCGACGCTTTCGCGACGGTACAGGACCTTATTTTGGCGAATGTCCCGGCGAACACGCCCGTGCAGCAATTCTTGCCCTATCTGGGGGACTACGATTACCTACTCGCGGTTGGAAATGAGTTTCGCGGCGTGTTTTGCGCCAACAACACCCCGGACCTGACTAATTTCCCCCAGGGCGTGACGTACCAGCGGGCCGCGGACTTCAGCACGAAGACACTCACGGACGGCTCCGGCAATCCCGTGGCGATTTCCATCGATCCGTTTTACTTCAGCGTTCCGGTGAAACCCTGAAGCGCATTCGCAACATGGCGCGAAAGAAGGAGATGCGCATGAATACTTCGAGATTTTTTCTTGCAGGAATTCTGGGCGTTAGCCTGTTAGGTGTTGCGGCGATGCCGCAGGCGACGGGCAATCAAGTGGCCCTCATCAAACAATCGAGCATCGTCTTTGCCGGTACGGTCAGCCAGTTGGGTGCCACTTCCTTTACCGGCGTTCCGAAATCAGCGCAAACGGCTGTGGTTCGCGTTGACAGTGTGCTGAAAAAGCCTTCGGCAGTCTCGCTGAAGAAGGGCGACAACGTCACCGTCGAGTTGAAAGATCCGTCTGCTTTCCAGCAAGGCGCGCAAGCTACATTCTATACGGAAGGCTGGATCTTTGGTTCCGGCGTGGCCGTCAAGGAATTGGGGCACGAATTCAAGACCAGCAGCGGCGAGACTCCTAAGCCGGCCGGCGCCGATGAAAAGACATACCAACACGCTCAAGAGCAAATCGGCGATCAAGAGCTGCAAGACCGGCTGAACTCAGCGGACTTCGTGGTCGTCGGGCGTGTCACGGACGTTCACCGCTGGAATGCGCCCAAGTCGGCCACAACTCGCGTCTCCGAACACGATCCGGACTGGCACGAGGCCGTCGTCGAGGTCCAGTCGGTCCTCAAGGGTGCGCAAGTCAAAGGGAACAAGGTGGTCGTCCGGTTTCCAGGACGCAACGATGTGGCCTGGGTTCACTCACCGAAATTCGCAAAGAATCAGCAGGGCATCTTCTGCCTGAGTAAGGACCAAGCTTCCGGCGTGCCCACTGCGATGGTCGGAGGCCGACAGGTGACCGTTTACACTTGCCTGGGACATGGCGATTCGCTTCCCATGTCGGATGTTCCCCGTGTCCGCTCTCTGCTTAAGAACTAAAATCACGGACAGAATTAGTTTCTACCGAGTATCACCGTAATTTCAGATGCGGTGCTGTCCGGCGAAGGCAGCACTGTGCGCGGAGCTGCAATCACTCGGAAAGAGGCCGGGTTCAGAAACTCTGCGAACACCACCTGCAGCTGGAGAATGCCGGCCGTTTTTCGGCGCACCAGGAATTCGCCGGCCGCATTGGTGATGACCAGTTCTTCGCCGACAAGCAAGGCGGCGCCTTCCACGGGATTTCCCATTTCATCCTGCACTCGTCCGCGGACAACGTAACGAAGGTGCTTGAAAGCGTTTTGTGCATCACCACCCGCCGGCCGGAGATTCCCGTTCAGCACCGTATCGCCGGAAGCCGTGTACCGGAGCCGGCCATCCGCCGAGCGAAATGTCTGCGCGTTTACTTGAAGACTGCCAAATAGCCTGACGCGGAGCGTGACGCTGATGCCCTGCGAAAAAGGATTAGCTCGAAACGGCAGGTAAAGAGTCTGGTAGTCGACACTGACCGTGAAACGGTTCGAGAGATAACTGCCGCCGTACAAAACATTCGTGCGTCCCTCAGAGTAATTGATCACCTGCAAGAGACTGATCCTGGGTGAAATCGTTTCGCGAAGCGAACCCGAGAGGTTGCTCATGTGCGAGCCCGCTCCCGAGAAAGCGCGGAAATAATTCACGCTGGCATCCAGATGGCTTGTAATCCTTCGCGCTGCTGAAAAGTTGTTGGCCAGGTTGCTTCGGTTCTGATAAGTCGATTGAAAAATGCCGGCGCCAAGCCGGAACTCTCGAACGTCAAAGCTGGATTGTGCTTCGTTTACCGTCGCGTGGAGATATGCCGCCGCGGGATCTATGCTTTGCGGTTGGAGGAAATTTTGGTGTCCCAAAGTTAGGAGCACGCTGGAAGACGGCTTAATGACAGCCACAACGTTCTCTCGATCCGCTTCCGAGGCGTAGATGGAAGATGCGGTAATGCGGCGGAAGCGATTGCCCGCAGAGATGTAGGCTGCTTTCAACGACAGCCGGCTGGTTTCAACGTCAGTCGTCGCGGCGAGATACGGCTGGTTCGAACCGATCCCCATGGCGAGTCCGCTCCGTAGCCATTTGCCAGGATGCCAGTCGAGCGACTGAATCGACGTTCTCTGGCGGGAAATTACGTTTCTTGAGGAAAAGCGCAACGTCGGCGAAAGAGGAACGTCCGTGAACAGCATTCCTACGGGCATATCCGCGCTTGCCGCCTGAAAGAACGGAGTGCCACTGGTCAACGCCGTGCCGCCCGCGAATAAAAATACGTTTGCCCTCCCCTCTCTTGCACTGATGCCGATTCCACGGGTAGGAAAGAAATGATTGGTGTTAAAGATGTCCGTCGGCAAATCAAATGCAACGGCTTGGTCGCCGAGCGTGACGACGTCAGAATGAATGATGGTCTTAACCGAAGTTCCCAGACGAAATACTCCGTCAATTTCGCCTACCCCCAAGTAACCCGTGTAGTTTGGGCCTTGAAAGTTGACCGAGCCGCCCGCGGAAGGCAGCAGATCCGAAGCCCCGGCTTCGACTCTTATGAATTGAGCGTTCGCAGGGAGGGAAATTCGCAGCAAGCAAATCAGGACCAAGACTACAGGAAAGGCCCACGAATTGGAGCGGCGAGGCACGGTAGTGAGCGCAGTGGCATCAGGGCGTGGTGTTCGCCACGCTCTGCTCCAACTTAAAGTGAGCAAGGCGCAGTTGTAACTTGGATGGGTTCCCGGATGCTTCCCAGGGAATTTCCACTTGGCGCTGGCTGAAGGGGAAGATTGGGAAGCCACCTTGCGTCGCTCTGTCTTTGATCGATGTCACATCGGTTTCCAGAACTCGCCCGAACGATGGACCGGTGTTCTCCACGCGAAGAATCACTTTTTTTTCGCCGGCTCGGTATTCCACGACCTTCACAACGAGCTCGTCCTTCTGCAATTCCTGTTTTGGGAGCACATAAATTGTGTGCGGCAACTGGATTTGAATGCGGAAGCCCTCGGGCGTTCTCTCCTTAAAGCCGCCGAACGTGGCGTACACGACGAACCAGGAAGGCAATTTATCCGCGGACGCTTCATAAAACACAAAGAAATTCTGCTTCGGAGGGATGCGAAAACTCATCGTGGAGAATTTCGCATGAATGCCCTCATCGAGAGGCCGGTAGGAAAGCTCGCCGGTGTCGGACACCGTGAAGCTCCTTGCCTCCAAGACGACGCTCAGCGTTTGCGTGCTGTCGTTGATGTATTCGATTTTTCCGCTGGCAGCCTTCCCAGGGCCTTTGACGACGTTTTCGTCAATCAACGGCTGGACCGTCTGCGCGAAAATGGGTGTGGCAGAGAGCAAAAAAAGAAGACATACGGCCCGGAAAGTGCGTCTCCCGGGCCGATGTCCGAACGTCAACGAAAAACTGACTCTCGCGTCCATCCAGCTTACGGTGTGGCTTGCGCCTGGATGTTCAGCGTACCGATGTAGGTATCCGCGGGCAACTGCGGAACCACTGTGGTGTCAATCTGGTAGGCCAGCGTATCCGCCCGGCTGCCGGTCTTGTTCAGACCAGTGATGGAAATGGACGAACCAATCTGCAGTCCCGAAGCCGCGGCGTTGAACGGGCTGACGGCGGTTAATGCATTGAACGGGCCAGCTCCGCCAACCTGGATTTTCACTGCCGATGAAGGAATGTCCACGGCATTTCCCGCTGTTTGGTGAACGAGCGCAGCGGTCGCACTGCCGAAATAAGCCCACAGTGCAACCGCGGTACGGCCAGGCTTCAGAGTCCAAGCCGTGGTCACGCCAGTCGTCGTGCTTCCCGCGTTTACAGCTGTGTTTGGAGCAAGCGCGAAATTTACCGTGCTGCCGCTATTGACTGTTACCGTGAGAGATTCGGACAGTGTAGCGTTCAGCGTTACGGTGCCGGTGTTCGAGTTGATCTGTGCCGAAGCAGGCGGCACGTTTGCTGCAACAAAAAGCAGGGCCCCTGTGGCAATCAACAGTTTGTACGATAGGCGCATTTATAGCGTCTCCTTTATTAACCTTAGCTCACGTTGGCAGGCCGTCTTGATGCACTAGCTTGAGGGTCCTGGATGAGGAACCGATCGCGCTCTAGGTTGACCCATTTTGTGTTTCGGAGTGAAACAGGCTAATGGTACGCATGTACCGTATTGGACAGGAATGTGTCCAAAATGGAACGTTGGCGCAGTTCGAACGTATCAGCCTATAAATACTGACCTATTTGGCGTTTGCACCCTTTGGTTTACTTCGGTTTAACTTCGCTCTGAAAGTGTTTTGAACTCGAGGTTCTCGCGCATCCTGGACTTACCCGCGCCAGAAAAAGTTCCTTTTGACAATCGAGTCGCGCAGCATAAAATACGCTTCACTCTCCAGCACACTCCGGGGTGAAGAAGGGCTCCCGAATCGGAAGCCACGATTTGCCTTAGCAGGCTGCGGAGTCTTACTGCATATTTTCAAATAAGAAGACTGCTTCGCTCGAAGAATGAACCGAGAAAATGGTAGAGGAGGGAGCCGTGCGCCGACGATTGCCGGTCCTTGTAGGATTAATGATTTTTGCTGCAGGCGCTGCCAGGGCACAGACCGCGCCCGATCAGACTGAGCAGATCAGGATTTTGCTTGAGCGCGTTCAACAGTTGGAAAAGCGCGTTGGGGAGCTTGAGACTAAGACTGTTGCAGCGGCCGTTCCAACCGCGGAAGCCGCTGCGCCAGTTCCTGCTGCTCCAAAGCCGGAAATGGCCGAGGCGGCGCCTGCCCCCGCGCCCATGCATCAGCACGAGCAGACCGAGTCGCAAGCCACCACGCGGCAGTTGGAGGCTCGCTACCCGTCGCTGCAGATTCGCGGATTTGGCGAGGTGAATTTTTCCGCGACGGACCAAAGAAGCGCCATCAGCGGCTTCAACCTCGGCCAGCTCGATCTTCATCTGGCCTCCGCGCTTTCCCACAAAGTCACCTACTTCGGTGAACTGACCTTTAACGCCCAGTCGGCGGGCTACACCTTGGAAGTGGAACGCTCCATTATTCGATACGACTACAACGACTTTTTCAAACTATCCTTCGGGCGGTACCACACGCCCATCGGCTATTGGAACACCGCGTTCCATCATGGCGCGTGGCTGCAGACCACTATCAGTCGGCCTGAGATGATCAGGTTTGGCGGGACGTTTATCCCCGTACACTTTTTGGGTGTTTTGGCTGAGGGAAATATTCCGTCAGGAGGAGTGGGGCTCAGCTACAACGCTGGCGTCGGCAACGGCCGCGGGTTCCCCATTAACCGTCCCGGGGACGCGGGCGACAACAATAACAATCGTGCGTGGGTCGCCAACCTTTATTCGCGGCCCGCAAAGCTCTATGGGCTGCAGATGGGAGTCTCCGTCTATCGCGACAAAATCACTTTGCCGGTCAACCCGGCGGGAAATGAATTTCGCGAATGGATTTCCGCCGCGCACATAGTTTGGACCAAGGAAACTCCCGAATTCCTGGCGGAATTCGCGAACGTCAATCACAGAAATATTTTGACCAATGCCATCACCAACAATCAGGCGTACTACGCACAGATCGCGTACCGGTTGCCGTGGTTAGAAAGAACGCTGAAGCCCTACTATCGCTTCGAGCATACGCACACACCGTTGAGCGAACAGGTTTTCACGAATCTGAATCTGGTCCAGTCCATCGTCGGCATGCGGTACGACATCACGAACTATGCGAGTTTTAAGGGCGAATACCGCAATTTCAAGCGGCTGCCTACGGATCCTCGCGTGAACGGCGCATTCTTCCAGACGGACTTCACCTTTTGATGAGCCCGAATATGAATGCCACCTACAAACGTGTCGTGACATTTCTCTGGACGATCCTTTGGGCCTCCGTGGCTCTCCACTCTCCATCCCTTGCACAGACTTCCCACGGAACCGACGTGGCTGTGGTGGTGAATTCCGATACTCCCGTCGCCGATCTCAGTCTCTCCGAAGTCCGCAAGGTCATGCTCGGCGAGCGGCAATATTGGAGCTCCAAACTTCCCGTCGTTTTGTTGATTCGCGCTCCCGCGGCTCGCGAACGAGATGTTGTTCTGCGGGTGATCTATCAAATGTCCGAGGCGCAGTTTAAACAGTATTGGGTAGCTAAGATTTTTCGAGCGGAAGCTGCGTCGCCACCGAGGATCGTCTATTCGAACGACATGCAGTACGAGCTTTTGACCGCGCTCCCTGGCGCTATTGCGTTTGTGGACTCACGGAACATACGTCCGGGCGTCAAGGTACTCCGCGTGGACGGACACTTGCCCGGTGAGAAGGACTATCCTCTGCGATAAGTAGGCGAAGCGCTCGGCAGACGCTTGCGCTTCGCTTGCTGATTCTAATGTGACAGCTTCATGCGCCGGACGATTTCCTTGAATCGCGAATCGCTCCGGAGGCTTTCAAACATCGGCTCGACCGCCAGCGAAACCAGGCCGCTGTCGTGCTCCTCGTACGCTTTTTCCAGCCATTCGAAGGCTTTTTGTTTTTCGCCCATCCGCATGTAAGACTCCGCGATGCTGTAGGACGAGACATAGCTGTGCTTTGACAGTTCCGTCAGCCCTTCGAGCCAGCTTTGCAGAACGCCTTTGTAGCCGGACTTCTTGAAGTCTTCCTCGATGGATGCTGCCAATTCGGCGCCCCCGGAGAGCGATAGAGCTTTTTCTCGTTCCGCCACTGCTTCTTTTTGCTTGCTCATGTGGGCGTAGACTTCCTCGAGTGTCCGCCGGGCAGGCGAAAACTTTGCGTCAATATCCAGAACTTTCCGCAGCTGCTCGACGGCATTCTCATTCTGCCCCGCTACGTAGAACTGCCATCCCAGCGTCGTATTGATGATGAGCGAAAGCGGATCCAATTCCTGGGCCTTCTTCGTTTGCGCCATTCCTTCTTCGAAGCGGCCCATGTTGGTCAAATAGTCGCCGTACCAGTGATGCGCCGTCGCCAGATTCGGATTCAGTTCGATGGCCCGCTTGAACTCCTGCTCGGCTCCCGTCCAATCCCATTCAAAATGTTCTTTCACTAGGCCCAGGGAGGTATGCGCTTCCGCGAGGCTATCGTCGATGTCCAGCGCCTGCATGGCGGCAGCTTTTGCCTTAGGCCAGGCCTCCGATGGCGGCAGATATCCAGCATCCCCCAGAAGGCTGTAAGTGTCGGCAAGCCCCGCGTAAGAGAGCGCGTAATGCTGGTCCCTCTGCACAGCCTGGGTGAAAAAATCCGCGGCTTTCTTGAAATCCGCTTGTGTCCATTTATTCCAATAGAAGAGACCCTGCAGGTAGAGTTGGTAGGCCTCGGCATCCTCGGTCGGACGCTTGGCCAACAGTTTCCTCTCTTCGCCTGCCAATCGCGGGCGCAAGCGCCCGTAAATGTCTCCGGCAATCTCCTGTTGCACGGCTACCAGATTAGAAAGCTTGCGATTGTATTGCTCACCCCAGATTTGCCGGTTATTCGTCACGTCTTCCAGATTCACGCTGATGGTCAAGTCGTCACCGGTTTGGATGAGCCGGCCGGTGAGAATGGTCCTCACGTGCAGGTCGCGCCCTACCCTTTGCGGGTCTGACGCTTGTCCCTTGTAGCGAAAAACTGTGTTGCGCGACATGACCGCCAGATTGGGAAGTTGCGACAGGCTGTTGATCAGGCTCTCGGTCAGACCGTCGCTCAGGTATTCGGTTTTCGGGTCGTTGCTCAAATTAGCGAACGGCAAGACGGCGATCGATTCGATGCGCGCCTGGCTTGCTCCGCCAAACAAGCTGTCGCGCACATTCCCCACGTTCCATCCGAACAGAAGTAGCAGAATGGCGAGGACTCCACTCCACACAAAATGAGGCCAAAGCCGCCGCAGTTTTTGGCGCGAGGCTTGGCCGGACGTGTACGGCATCGCGCGTGCCGAATCCGTGTCTCGTTTCAGCCGCTGCAAGTCTGCCCGCACATCCGAAGCCGACCGGTAGCGCAGTTCGCGGTCTTTCTCCAGCGACTTGGCGATAATCTGTTCCAATTGGATAGGAATCGCGGGGTTCAGCCGCACCGGTGGTGTCGGAGCGCGGTTCAGGATCGCGTCGAAGATTACGCCGGAAGTGTTCCCAGTGAACGCCCGCTCACCCGTTGACATTTCATATAGGACCAGCCCGAGCGAGAACAAGTCGGTGCGTTCGTCAAGCTCCTGTCCGCGAACCTGCTCAGGAGACATGTAGGCAACCGTGCCCAGCGCCACGCCATCACTGGTCAGATGGGCGTCCTGTGTGGTGGCTCCAAAAGTGGGCTGTTCCTGTTTGCCTCGGCCAGAGCCTTTGCGTTCCGGAAGCAGCTTGGCCAGGCCAAAGTCAAGGAGTTTCACCTGTCCTCGATCGGTGACAAAAATATTCGCGGGCTTGATATCACGGTGAATGATGGCCTTAGAGTGCGCTGCCTCCAATGCATCCGCCATCTGGTAGCCATACTCCGGCACGCGTTCCAGGTCTATCGGCTTTCCACTGATCCTGTGCTTCAGCGTGTGCCCTTCCAGGAATTCCATGACGATGAAGTGCTGGCCCTCATACTGGTCAACGTCATAAATCGTGCAGATGTGAGGATGATTCAGGGAGGAGGCCGCCCGCGCTTCCCTCTGAAATCGTTCAATCGCCAGAGTGTCCCGGGAGAGCTCTTCAGGAAGGAACTTCAGCGACACATGGCGGCCGAGCCTCAGATCCTCGGCTTTATACACCACACCCATCCCACCGCCGCCTAACTTCTCCAGGATGCGGTAATGAGAGACGGTGAGCCCGATCATATCGAAGAAATCGCCATTGGAACGTCATATTAGGGTGCGCCCAGAGACAAGTCAACGTATACGGCCTCAGCGTGTTCCGTGGATTTAGTGGGAAGTAAGCCGTTTACACGCGCGGTCTCAGTCCATGTGATGATGCATGGCGAAGACTTTGTCGAGTGAGTCTTCGAACGGGTAGACGTGGACCATCCAGCCGAAGATGACCGGCTGGAAGCGGCCATTCGCGGCATCACATCCTTCTTGCGTGGCGATGGAGCCTTTCAATCCGAACTTTGTCCAATCCGCGTTCCGCAACTGCCCCTTTTGCGGCATACACAGGTTGGTGTGCAAATGCCACGTGGCAACGCTGAGGGGGACGCGTGCGTTGAGCTGTTCTTCCGTCGCGCGCTTGGGCATGGTGTACATGGCGCCCACCAGCTCGTATCCGTCTGCAGTTTTCCTGTAGAGCAGGGAGGTCGGCCGCCCCGGATCAAAGGAAAAGCCTTCAAGGAACCCGTTCCAGTAATTCGTAAAGTGATATTCGGGCTGCGGCAGATTCGGCAGAAAGATTTTGTAACCGTCGTTCAGAGCGACGTGATAGTCCTTGTATTTCTCGATGCCGGAGCGGAGTTGCGCGACGATTTCGCTGGCCCTCGCCGCATCTTCCGGCGTTTGCGGGCGCATCGCCGTCATGCGCATGTGGAGGTTGTGCGCGTCCATGTGCCCGCGCGTCATGTCGTGAACGGCGTGAGCTTCGTTGACTCTGGCGTCGTCCATGTCCATGCCGGACATTTTGCTGTGGTCCATCGGCTGCGATTCTTGAGGCTGCGAGCCGGACGATTGCTGGGACTCCTGCCCAGGCGCCGCGGGCGCATGATGGCCGGGAATGGCGGCAAGCAGGACGCTTACCAGAAATAGCGCGCCGAATAGAATGCCGGCTTTAGCGGCGAGATGGATGAACGTGCTGCGGGCTGACATGACGATTTCTCCTCACCTAATAATACGCATTGAGGTGCGAAGGGATTTCAGCGTGCAGTGCAGGACGTGCCTCACCAAAAACTGGCCGGGGGTACAGGAGGCAAAGGACGTGAATGAGGTAATGGAAGTAAAGGAGAATGCCTCGAACTTGAACCGATGCGGGCATTGCCAGACACAAAGACTCGGCGTGCTAAAATCTTCTGCGTGAAAAAAGAGACCATTCAGCCAGTTAAGTATCTAACCGGCGGGCTGGACCTTCCCGGCGACAAATCCATTTCTCATCGTTATGCGATGCTGGCGGCGCTCGCCGAAGGGACCAGCGAGTTGCGTCATTTTTCCGCAGCAGCCGATTGCCACAGCACGCTGGCCTGCATGAGCGCTCTGGGCGCGGAAGTGAATATTGAAAAAGACACCGTTCGAGTGACCGGCCGCGGGCTGCTTGGCCTGAAAAGCAGTTGGCGGGCGCTCGACGCGCGAAATTCCGGCACGACGATGCGGCTACTGTCCGGTATTCTCGCCGGCCAGCAATTTTCCTCAAAGCTTACGGGAGACGACTCGCTGCAGAAGCGGCCCATGAAGCGCATCATCGGACCGCTTCGCGAAATGGGCGCGGACATTCGCGCGCGCGACGATAATTATGCACCGCTGGAAATTCGCGGCGCCAAGCTCAAATCCATCGACTACAACATGCCGATGGCGAGCGCCCAGGTGAAGTCAGCCGTCCTTCTCGCCGGATTGTTCGCGGACGGCGTCACCAGTGTCACCGAGCCAGCGCGGGCACGAGACCATACCGAACTCGCCCTCGAAGAATTCGGCGCGGCCCTCGAGAAAAACGGCCGCACCATTCGAATCCATGGTCTTGGCAGCGCAAACGGCGGCGGCAAGCTGCTTGCCAAATCGCTGGACGTTCCCGGCGATTTATCTTCCGCCGTCTTTTTTATTGCTGCCGCCTCCTTGTTTCCCGATTCGAATATCCTGATTCACAACGTGGGGCTGAATCCGACGAGGACTGCCATTCTCGATGTATTTGCTGCGATGGGCGCCTCGATTCAAATCCTCGGACCGAGGATCGCTCACGGCGAAGTCGTTGGAGACTTATCCGTGAAAGGTTGTTCGCTCAAGGGCGGCGTAATCGCGGGCGAACAAATCCCGTTGGTAATCGATGAACTCCCCATGCTCGCCGCGCTTGGCCCTTACACCGAAGAAGGCATCGAGATTCGCGACGCCGCGGAACTTCGCGTCAAAGAAAGCGACCGCATCACCGCGCTCGCCGAAAATCTTCGCCGCATGAACGCCACAGTCGAAGAACGCCCGGACGGCCTGAAGGTTTCGGGCCGCACTGCCGGAAAATTGCGCGGTGCCGAAATCGATCCACGCGGCGACCACCGCATCGCCATGGCCTTCGCCGTCGCTGGTCTCGCTGCCGCGGGAAGCACCGTCATTCGCGGCGCCGGTTGTGCCGCCGTTTCCTTTCCCACATTTTTTCAGGAATTGAACCGCCTTGCCGAGCGTTAGGGGAAATACCTGATATCGATTTGAGGTTTATTTTTCTCACCATTTTGATTTAGCGTTTACACGGACATCTTCAGGTTTGCCTGACGATGCATCGTGCGGTTCCCACCCTCCTCGCGAACTCCGGCCGCGCCGCTGCGTCCGAAGTGCAGCTCATCTCAATCAGGGAGTGACCTCATGAAAATCAATCGCCGCGAATTATTGAAGAACGCCGCGCTCGTGTCGGGCGCAACGCTGGTCAGTACGCCTTTTTACTCCGGAAAGAATCTCTTCGCGCAATTGGCGCTTCCAACTTTGCCAAGTCCGGAAAATTCGGGCATCGAGCACGTCGTCGTCGTGACCATGGAGAACCGCAGCTTCGACCATTTTCTCGGCTGGCTGCCGAACGCCGACGGCAAGCAAGCCGGCTTGACCTACGTGGACAGCGCCGGCGTGAGCCACTCGACTCATTCGCTTTCCGGCGACTACACCGGTTGCCCCCATCCAGGTCCGGATCATTCGTACAGCGGCGGCCGCGTCGAATATGACGATGGGCAGATGGACGGATTTCTTCGTGCCGGCAGCAACGACGTCTACTCCATAGGCTATTACGGTGAGCAAGACATCCCATTTTACGCCGAGCTGGCCCGCAACTACACGGCCTGCGACCGCTATTTCGCCTCTATCCTCGGGCCGACATTTCCGAATCGGCTGTTTCTCTACGCCGCTCAAACCGACCGCCTTTCCAATAGCACCAACTTCAGTTCACTTCCGACAATCTGGGACAGTCTCGCAGCTGCCGGAGTGAGCGCGAACTATTTCTATTCGAATGTTCCGTTCACCGCCCTGTGGGGCGCGAAGTATCTTGGCATCTCGCGCCTCTACGAAGAATTTCTTCTGAGAGCAAGCACCGGAACGCTTCCCGCCGTTTCCTTCGTCGATCCGAGGTACACAATTCTCGACGACGGCACCGGCAACGACGATCATCCGCACGCCGACATCCGCGAAGGAGATTTGTTCCTCCATCGGACTTTCGAAGCTGTGGCCAAGGGCCCTAAGTGGGCCAACACGGTTTTCATCGTGAACTTTGACGAGTGGGGCGGTTTTTTCGAGCATGTCGCGCCGCCGCGAGCCACCGCCGCCAACAACGTGGACACCGATCTTGTGAACGGCAAAACACTGCTCGGCTTGCGTGTCCCCACCGTTGTCGCGTCACCTTTCACCCGCGGGAATCCTGCTGATCCGAGAGTGAGCGTGCTGGTCTTTGACCACACTTCCGTCTTGAAGTTGATCGAGTGGCGCTGGGGTCTTGCGCCACTGACTCCGCGCGACGCAAGCGATGATGTGCTCAACCTCGCTTACGCATTGGACTTCAGCCAGCCGGATGCGGTGGTGCCGAGCCTGCTGAAGCCGCAAGCACCTCTCGTGGCCGCTCCATGTCTGCAGAACCTGTTCGGCGGAATCCTGAGCAACGCGGGGACTGCGACGCCGACGGGCGTTTGGCAAGAACTGGGTAAGCATGCGGCAGCGCACGGGTTCTATGTGAACCACCTGCTCTAAGCAAGCGCGCGAAACTTTGAACTCAGCGTACGCTCAAGCTCTTCGTCCGGGCGGAGGCACTCTTGACGAATGTCTCCACCCGAAAAAATTTCGTTGCGCTAGATTAATTGTTTTTAAGGAAGCTCTTAGCTGGTCTTGTGAATGGAAATCGACCCGTAGCTCGTCTTCAAAATAATTTTCGGTCCGCGCCCGTTTCCGTATTTTCCTTCCAGGTGCGAATCGCCGGATTTCGTTCCCGAAGTCAGCTTCAGCGAATCCGATTGAAACTCGCTATCAATGTCTCCCGAGTGGCAATCCGCCACAATCTCAAAGCTCGCTGACTCCGGCAGGCTAAGCGTAATCCCCGCCGAAGCGTTGTCAATCTCGATGTCTTCCTTCGGCGCAACCGAAAACCGCACGTTCACATTCCCGCGGCGATTATCCACTTTGACTTTACCCCCGGCATTCTCCAGGGTGATGTCATCCTGCGTGCGCACGCTTAGGTTCCCGGGCGCGTCGAAGATTTCCAGGTTGCCCGGGTTCGCCTCCATGTGGCCGGCGAGTTGCGACAGGGTCAGATCGGTGCGGTGCGAAAGAAAGCGCACGCCCTTCGCCACTTTGTCGGCTCGGATCGCTCCGTAAAATTCTCCGTCGATGGTCAGCGCGCCCGTCGCGGCCGACACGTTTATTTCTCCGCCGTGTCCGGAAATCTTGATGTTGCCCTTCGTGTCGGAAACTTTGATGTCGCTTTTCCGCGTATCGATATTGACGTCCCCGCCCGTGCCGCGAATCTCGATGTTGCCAACTCCATTCGTCACATTGACGGGCTTTGCCATATCCGCCACCGTGACGTCGCCCTTCTCGTTGCGGATCGTCAGCGAAGTCTTTTTCGGAACCGCCACCTCGAGATCGAAACTGATCCGCGAGTCGCCCGCGCTGACTCCCATGGGACGAATCTCGTAGCCGTCGCCATTCTGCGCGATCTCGACGCCTGCGCGCTCGGCGAATTGCTGAGCATCGCTTTCATTCCACGCCTTGGCGTTCTTTTTCCCGGAAACTCGAATTTGCGAATCTTCCGAAGGACGCACGCTGATGTTGCCGTGGCCGTTGCGTATTGTGATGCGCGCATCCGCGGGAACGGATTTGGGCGCTACGTTCAAGTCAAACTCAAAACTGTTTCCCCACTCCCGAATGTGGCCGGGCAGGTTTTCCCTGCCGTAATCAACCGCCACCACTATGCCAAGAAGACTGAGCAGCCCAAGCACAAGGAAAACTTCGGCACCGCTAATCTTCGCGGCGCCCGGATCGCCGGCGCGGCTCGCCGCCGTACGTTCATACAATTTGATCCCGCCCCAGAGAATCAAAATCAGCGGCCACCAATGGCCAATCACCACACCGATACTAACGCCGCGGTAGTTGTGAAGGAGCAGCAGCAACCCAACGAAAAGTAACAAGAGGCCGGGAAAAAATGAGCTGCCGCGTGGACGGAGATCAGCCATGGAGTCCTACTGCCCCTGTCCCTGAGCGGGGAATTGGCTCTGCGGAGCAGGTGGCACAGTGCCAGGCGTGGCTGGGCCCGCTGGAGGAACGGCACCGGAAATGTGGCCATCCGCCGGTGCCGCCGCAGCGGCAAGACTAATCGCGCCGATCACGATGAGAATGACGGGATAAGTGTTGCCAAAAGAAAGATACCCGCCTCGCATCTGGTCGAATAGAAAAAGCACGCCAACGGTGATGATGATCGCGGGCCCCATCAGCCCGCGAATCGTACATCGCCTGCATGTGCATCGAATCCGATCACTCATCGAATGAATCCTCCTACGAACGCCGGTCCAGCCGGTTGCGCATCATCAAAACGCCCGCGCCGATCAAGACTGCCGGCCAAAAAAACTGCGAAATCCGGTACCAGGGAAACCAATCAAAATTGTGCAGCAACAGCAAGACTCCCGCGCCAATCAGCAGAATCGGCCCAATCGGGCGCTCTTTCGTAAAAGAATCCAGCGGGTCGGAAACAGTTTCGCCCGTCTGCCGTGCTTTTGCCGTGCGGTAAGCCTCGATGGGCATATAGACCCACAGACCAGCGACGCAAATCCACAGGGCTGCTTCCGCCCCGCCGCTCATCGAGCCGTCAATTCCGGTAATGAACAGCACCAGAAAAATGGCGAGATGAATCATGCCTTTGCCGTATTGTTCGTTGTAAAAGGCACCCATTCCCGGCAGAAATCCCAGGAAGAAAGCCAGTACGGGGCTTGATCTCGAGGAGCTCGGCGATGCAGGAGGCAAAGTCGAAGATGGCATCTGATACGGCGATCCTGCGGGCGGAGCCGCAACGGCAGGCGTCGGAGCAGGAATGCCTACGATGGTCGCCAGGCACTCTTCACAATAGAGAACGTCGCGCACTGGCCGCACACACGTCGAGCACATGGCCTTGCCGCAATTCCGGCAGTACCCCACTGCGTCCACATCGGAATGGACGGCACAATTCATTGCGTTCTCCTCTCACCAATCGAGCCGCTCAGAAAAGGGCATTCCAAAGCGAGTACCCGCAGGTTCCGGCCGAGTTCGTCGGCACGGTCCTGCTGCTTGGGCGCGGACGGATTCGTGTTGTCGGTGCGGCCCGGCTGCTTGTCGGGAGAATTCTTCGGTGCCGATTGTTCCCTGGTAGCGGGATTCTGGTCGTTTTCGTTCAAGCGCGTTTGAATTTCGTAGACGACACGCAAATCGCTCACGACCTTCACGGCGTGCCCATAAGCGAGATGCGCCGCGCTGTTCGTCTTGCGATAAATCGTGGCTGGAGCAAGGTCCGCCAGCTTGGGCTTGCGAAACGAGAAACCGGAAGCCGCAAGAATCACCACGATCGTTGCGGCCACCGAGGCCAGGCTGTAAACGAACCGCGGCGATTGCAGACTCTTCAGCCAGCGCCTCAGATTGCGCCAATTCGGCGCGCCCAGCGTCGCCGTCAGGATCGCGCTCTCAAGGTCTGGCGGCGCTTCCACCGGCTCCAGGGCGTACAGGCTGCCCAGCGTCCGCGCAACCGCCGCGACCAGCGGCGCGCACCGTTCGCACGTATTCACGTGGTGGTTGAAAGCCGTCTGCTCCGCGGGCTGAAATAGCCCGTCGAGGTAATCGCTCAACCGCGCTTCGGTTTGTTCGCAAGTCCAGTTCATAAAATGCTCGGCGCCGGCTTCGAAATCTCCGCCTCCATTAGGAGGGCCGCACTCCCATGTGCTGCAAAATCCTCGCCAGTTCGATTCGTCCGCGATTGATTCTCGATTTTACTGTTCCTTCCGGAACCGCTAGCACCCGTTGAATCTCGCTATACTCCAATTGCTGCAGGTCGCGCAAGATCACGGCTTCTCGCAATTCCGGCGAAAGCCGCGTCAGCGCCGATTGTACTTGGCCGCTTAACTCTCCCAACAGGGCCTGCTCATCCGGCCGCCGTCCCGCGGATTCCTTGTTTTCCACCACCGGCATCTTGTCGTCCAGCGAATCTGTTACGCGATCTCTCTTCGTCCTACGGTAATGGTCAATCAGCAGATTGCGCGTCACGCTCGTCATCCAGGTTGCGAATCCGCCATGGGCCGAACGATAGCTGCCCAGAGTCCGGTACACCCGGAGGAAAACATCTTGCGACAGATCCTGGGACTCCGTCCGGTTTCCCGTGAATCGGTAGCAGATGTTAAAAATGCGCCTGCTGTGGCGACGCACAAGTTCCTCCCAGGCCGACCCGTCGCCCTGGAGGCATTGCTGGACCAGTTGGGCATCCTGCTCCAACGTATCTTCAGCCTCATGACCTGCTACGGTGCAAGGCGTGTCTGCGAGCCGGCTACTCTCTCAAAAGCCGTCTGGCAGTCCATCTCGGCCTGCCAACTATGGAACGTAAAATGCTCTCAAAATGTTCCCCGCGGTACCTTGTCCCTGGCTACCGACCATTCTGCCCCGCATCTTACTCAGCACGTTCCTAAGACACAAGAAAATCAATCAAATAACGACGATGGTGGGCCGAGATTCTGAAATGTACCCGTTCCAGACCGATCGTCAATAAGGCATCGTGACCGGCGATGTGCGCGAACGCTGGCCCCTCGATCCATCAAAAAGCGCATTTCTGTAACGTAACATATTGAGAAAAAGCACCTTGCAACCATATCTTGAACGTGTTCACTTTTCTCTTGACACAAATGTTCGTTATGGCGTATGATTTGAACATGTTCAAGTCAGTTGTGACGCCATGAATCCAGCCACCAAGCCTGCTCGTGAAAAGACCAAAGAGCTAATCCTGTCAACTGCACTTGAATTGTTTCGCAAATCCGGGTTCGAAACCGCCACCATGCGCGATATCGCCAGCTCTGCCGACGTTGCCCTCGGTGCTGCTTACTACTATTTCCCCAGCAAGGAAGCGATCGTTTCCGCTTATTACGACCAGGTGCAACGTATTCACGCCGAGAAGACGCGTGACGAGTGGAAAGGGAAGTCCGGCCTTCGCGAACGCCTCGGCGTGGTGTTCCATTCCAAGCTAGAAATCCTGAAGGACGACCGCAGCTTCCTCGGAGCGCTCTTTCGGTACACCGGAGCTCCACAGCACCCGCTCTCTGTTTTCGGTAAAGGCACTCAGCTTCAGCGCGCGCAAAGCATGGCCATCTTCCACGAAGCGATCGTTGAGGCAAATATCAGCGAGGAGATGAAGAAAGTTCTCCCCGCCGCGCTCTGGCTCGTGCATCTCGGCATGATTCTCTTTTTTATCTACGACGAAACGAACGGGCAGCGGAAAACGCATAAGCTCGTGGACAGCGTCCTTGATCTCCTGACGCAAGCCATTGAGTTGACCAACTCGGCCCTTATTCGCCCCTTTGTCCAGCCTTTTCAAACTAAGATGCTGGAGATCCTGCGTGAAGCCGGTTGGTAGCGGCGCTGCATGCTGCGCGCCATCTTGGCCACATCTTCGAATTTCCAATTCTCGAATTTCGAGTTTCCAATCCGAGGAGGAGCAATGACGAAAACACAAGAGCCGCTCACACACTGGTACCCGGCAACCATAGCGGCGGAGCGGCCTTCCGCATGGTGGTACTGGGGACGCGCCGTCTACGTCAGCCGCCGCGACTATTGGCGAATCACGAAGAAGTTTCTCGCTGTTGGTATCCCCCTCGGAGTCATTGGAGTTTTTCTTCATTACGATCTGGCGTTTTGGGCAGCCATGGCGCTCGCTGAAATCGGCCTGCTCCTTCTTGCCTATTCGCTTTTCGGTCTGTATCGCATGTACGGCCATCCCGGTGTGCTCTACATCCGCCGCCTTGTGGAGCTCAGCGGCGTGCAGGGCAGAGCGACCGTGGCGGATTTGCATATTGGAACGTATCGCCACGCTTTTCTGCTTTCGGACGTTCTGCCGGAAGCTACCATCCAAACCGTGGACTGCTGGAACGAGGAAGGAGAGTCTCCGGAAGAAGCCGTACAGGATGTCCGCGATCTGGAGTTTCCTCCCACTGGCAATCCGCGAATTATTCCTTCCAAGGCAGATCGTTTCGCGGTTCCCTTGGCGGATGCTTCCTGTGACGCCGTTTGTTTTGGCTTCGGCACCCACGAAATTCCTACGGGTGGCCCTCGCGAAAAACTCTTTAGCGAAGCCATCCGCATCTTGAAGCCTGGCGGAAAAATCTTGCTCTTCGAACACGGTTGGGACGCGCATAACTACATCATCTTTGGCCCGGTCATTCATCACGTTACCAAGCGCCAGGATTGGGACAAATTCCTTCGCGAGCGTTTCATCGATGTGAAGTACGCGCGCAGCTCGCAGGCTGTCGATCTCTTTGCCGGGACGCGGCGCTAAGGAGCGCTTGATGAGCGGCCAGAGCAGAGACGCGGACGTTATTGTCATCGGCGGAGGCATCGCGGGACTCGGTGCCGCGGTGCGTTTGAAGGATCGCGGGCTTGAGCCGTTAGTGCTGGAAGCCGAGTCCCGCGTCGGCGGCCGCATGACCACTGACCGCGTCAACGGCTTCGTGGTCGATCGCGGCGTTACTCTCTTCGGCAATGCCTTCGGCTCCATGCGTGCTCTCGTGAAGCGGTTGGGCCTTTCGCGGCTCGTGTGCAAGGGCAAATTCAGCGTCGGTATTCAAGACGCCGCCGAGTGCCGCGGCTACCGTGGCGGACGCTTCGAAGATCTACTCTTCGACCGCAGAATTTCGTGGCGCGCCCGTTTGGCCAGCGTCCGTTTTGGATTCAACTTGCTGCGTCATCATCGCGCGCTCGTCCACGGCTGCAGCACTCGCAGCGGCTCCCTCGATGGCGAAGATGCGCGGACGTATTTCAAAAGAATCGGCGGCGAAGAAATATTCGACCGCATTTTTCTCCCCGGCCTGAATGGTCCCGTGGGGGGAGCTGTCGATACCTCGTCGCGCGTCATTCTCATGCAAGTGCTTTGGAACCTGCTCGTCCGCGGCCAATGGAATCTCACCGATGGAGTGGACCGCATCCCAGAAGCCGCAGCTTCCGAAGCAAAAGTTCTGAAGGAAGCCCGCGCCGTGCACGTTGAGCAGAGAGATTCAGGAGTTCAGGTGGAAGCCGAAGTAAGAGGGAAGCAGCAGACGTTTCGCGCGCGCGCCGTTATCTTCGCTATTCCTGGCCAGCTCGTTCCCGCAATTTGTCCCAGTCTCCCGGAAGGAATTCGCGCCTCGCTTTGTCGCACGCAATATTCCCGCATCGTGAACGCGGCGGTGGCGCTCTCCAAGCCGCCGAACACTCCTTACGCTGGGTATGCCTTCACAGAAGATGTCGTCCCCGGCGCCGAAATCGAAATGGAGCACTTGCGCGCTCCCAATCGCTGCCCGGATGGCGCCGGCATGGCTGGAGTTTTTCTTTGGGACACGCCTCTACGACGGCGTCTGGATGCCGACGACGAATCCCTCAAACGGCAAGCCAGCGATGTCGTCGAACAGAATTTCCCGGAATGCCGCGGCAAGGTTCTCTTTGTTCACCTCGTCCACTGGAACATTGGAATCGCGCAATTCCCACCGGGCCGCTTGCGCGAAATGACCGCTCTGCGCAGGCGACTTGCCGCCTCGGATTCTCCTTTCGACCTCTGCGGCGACTATCTCGACGGCCTTTCCAGCGAGGGCGCCCTCCGCACCGGCGAAGAAGCCGCTGTCCGCACCGCCGAAAAACTTGCCCAGTGACCTGCAAGATCAGACTCGTATATACTATGTATCTACAAGGAGCGCTACTGTGAAGACTCAACTCGCAAAATGGGGCAATAGCATGGCCGTGCGAATTCCCAAGGCTATCGCGGAAGCCGCTAGGCTCCGCCCTGGGGACCAACTGGAAATGGCCGTCGAGGATTCCGGCACTCTCCGGATTCGCAAAAAGAAGGGCAAACAAAAACTGAGCCAGCTCATCCGCGGAATTAATGCCGCGAATCTGCACGGCGAGAGCGACTGGGGCGCGCCTGCAGGAAAAGAACTGTGGTAGCCCGCGAATACGTGCCCGAGGCTGGAGATTTGATCTGGCTCGACTTCACGCCGCAAGCGGGCCGCGAGCAGGCAGGACGCAGGCCCGCAATCGTTCTCTCTCCTCGAAGTTACAACGAGAAGACCAGCTTGGCGGTTGTTTGTCCGGTGACGAACCACGCGAAGGGGTATCCATTCGAAGTGCCAGTTCCGCCCGGTCAGTCCATCAAGGGAGTGGTTCTTTCCGACCATTTGAAGAGTCTCGACTGGCGTCAGCGGAAAGCCCAAAAGGCAGGAAGGATCAACGCTTCGCTTCTTGCGCAAGTGCGCGACCGTATCGCCGCTCTCCTCGGTTTGTCCTGATTTCTCTTTGGCTAACTTGACGCGAGTGCTTGCGCCCGTTAGGCTGGCCAGCGCATGCAAAAATCGTCGAGGAAGTTTCTTGTTGTCCTGATCGGACTGTTGTTGCTGGGATATGTGGTCTATCACGCGACCGGGATGCTCCGTCATTCTGAATTTAGCGCTGCAGAAATGCTCCGCGCCGTCCGCAGCGCAAACCCTTACTATCTGATTCTTTCGCTCATTACGATTTACGTGTGTTATGCAGTTAGGTCGCTTCGGTGGAGAGTATTTCAGCAAAACTTGGGCCCTTCAAGTTTCTGGAATATCTACAAGATGACGCTCGCAGGATTTTCTGCGCTCCAATTGCTGGGCCGGCCGGCCGAACCCGTACGGCCCGTTCTCCTTGCGCGAAAAGAAAAGTTGCCCATATCGGGTATGTTTGGGGTCTATTTGCTGGAGAGGATTTTCGACTTCGCGAGCATGGCTGTGATTGCTGCAATCGCGCTCCTTCGATTCCGTGTGGACGCCGCGAGCAGCGAAACAGCACTGGCTTTGCAGAAAGGGGCAAAACCGGCAGCATCCCTTCTCATCCTCGGAATTCTTGCCGCAACTTCCTTGCTCGTGTATCTGCGCTTTCGCGGGACGGCATTGCTCGAAAGGCAGCTACAGCGTTGGGTACAGGCACATGGATGGCGCGGCAAGATTGCGGGTATCATGCTCGAGTTTGCGCGCGGCGTGCAAACGATCCGTAGCTGGCGCGATCTCGCACTTGCGTCGTTGTATTCTGCAATCCATTGGTTTCTCGTGCTGGTCATCTATTATTGGGTAGCGAAGAGCTTTGGAGATACGCTGGGCACTCTGAATCTTTCGGACGCCATGCTGGTGTTGGCGGTTGCACTGGTAGGATCAGTGCTGCAGTTGCCGGGCGTCGGTGGAGGCTCCCAAGCTGTCTCCACGATTGCATACTCAAAGATTTTTCTAGTAAAAACTGAAGCGGCCCTTGCGGCCTCCATTGTCCTGTGGCTGATTACCTTTGCAGCGTGTAGTCTGGCGGGCGTACCGCTGCTGATTCATGAAGGGCTTTCGCTAGGAAAATTGCGGGAATTAGCGGAGCACGAAAAAGAGGCCGCGGGCGAAAGTCCTGCCCAGCAAGGAGAATCAGCCCGGTGAAGTGTCCTTTTTGCGCGCAGATCGACGACAAAGTGATTGATTCTCGGGAAGGGCGCATCGGCGATACGATTCGCCGGCGGCGCGAGTGCTTGAAGTGTGGCCGCCGGTTCACGACGTATGAACGCATTGACGAAATCCCTTATATGGTCATCAAGAAGGACGGCCGCCGTGAGCGCTTTGAGCGTCAGAAAATTTTACAGGGACTTTTGAAAGCATGCGAGAAACGGCCCGTGGCAACGCCGAAACTCGAAGCAATTGTGGACGAAATCGAAAGTGTTGTTCAGGAGTCCACGGAGCGCGAGCTGACCACCACGGAAATCGGCGAAATGATCATGCACCGTCTGAAGAAGCTGGATAAAGTCGCGTACGTGCGGTTCGCGTCGGTGTACATGGACTTCAAGGACGTGCAGGAATTTATGAGTGAGCTGAAGAATCTGCTGAAGGATCGCGTCAAAAAATAGTGTTTTTCCTTTCCGGGGAATTCCCGTGAGAAAACGTACCGCCATCTGTTTATCCACACTGCTCGCGTTTGCCACCCTCTGCGGAATTACGACTACCAGCGCGGCGCGGAAAAAGCCTGCCCCAGGGATCAATGCGGAAAAGATTCGCGGGCACGTGAAATATCTTTCAAGCGACGAGCTAGAAGGCCGGGGAACCGGGCAGCGCGGCGGCGACCTAGCCGCCGGATTTAAGAGAGCCCCTCGCTCCCAATGGTCCCGACCTGGTCGGGACTCGCAAACCACGCTCGTCGCTCGGGATAGATATGCTTCGTCGCATGTCTAGTTAACAATAACGACCCCACCCTCCCCCTATGTTTTTCATAGGTGTTGCATCTAAAGGACTTAGCGTTTCTGTAAGTGGTTTAGAATCAACACTTGCGGGACGCGTCCATAAGTGTTGATTCTAAAGAGAGTTAGAGACGCCATTTTTCGTTTCTGCTGTAAGTGTTGATTCTAAATGACTTGGCGTGAGGAGAGGTGGGGAGCCATAACGCCGCCAAAAACGATCAAACGCACCTGGAATGTTACGAAGTTTTACCTGACAACTAGTGTACCAGAACGTTAAAGAAAGTCAAGGGAAAGTTGAGCCAAAGCGGGGTAGAGCTTCAATCGCGGGTCAGGCTTCGGTAATGGAACGACCACATGGCAATCAACAAGAGGACAAGCGCATAGTCCAGGCCGTAGGTAAGCACTGTCAAATGTTCGAGAGCCCCTACCTGCTTTAGACTCGCGTGCGTTATTGCTAGAAACCGGTCTTCGGACAATAAAGAAGTCGAAGGCAGAATAATCCACAGGGGAAGACGCAGATCATTCCAATAGCCGGTGACGGCTTGGCCTGTCGGCTCGACGATCAGCGCCACCACGGCCATAATGAAAATGATTCCTATGGTCAACACCGGATGCAGCACCGTTACCAGTGCCATTGCCACGGCGCCGTATACCGCATACCGCACCATCGGATAGGCTAGTAACACCCACGGCGTGGACTGAATACGCTCACCGCCAATCCAAGCGAGCAACCAGCTCAATCCGAACATCATCACCACGTACACCGACATAAGCAGGATTACGCCCGCGTACTTTCCCAGCAAAAACTCCCATCGCTTCACCGGACGGGCCATCACCGCAAGAATGGTGCCGCTCTTTATCTCGTTGGCCACAGAACTCGCCGCGCACCATGCCGCGAGCAGGCTGCCAGTGCCACTTACGAAAAACATGATTGAGGACACCATTCCCAAGATCATGCCCTGCGCCTGTGCAGCGCTACCCACTTTCGCCATAGCCTTTGCGACCAAAAGGGGTGTCATCATCAAGAGCACTGTGCAAATAAACAGTACGCCGAAGATGATCAAAAGGCGGTCCCGAAGAAAGGTTCCGAATGTGTTTTGGGCGATCTTCCAAATCTTCATACAGGGACTCCGGTTCCTATCAACTTCAAGTACAACTCTTCCAGAGAAGAACGCACCGGATTCATACTTAATAAGTCAAAGCCGGAGGCCCACAATTTCTCGACCAGCTCTCTCTTTCGCGTGACGGGCACGGTGATACGCACACTGTTCGGTCCACGTTCGATGGTAGCGCCCCATTCGACCAGCGCCGCTTCGACTTCCGGGGATAGTCCATTCGCCAGAATTTCGACGTGATCTCCCGTCCCCAGGAGCTCATTGAGCGAACCCATGCGGACGAGGCGGCCTTTGTCAATGATGATGGCCCGATCACAGATCTGTTCCACTTCTGACAAAATGTGGGAACTCAGGAAAATCGTCTTTCCCTCTCCTTTCATAGTGTGAATCAACTCTTTCACTTCCTTGCGGCCCGCGGGGTCGAGACCCGAAGTCGGCTCGTCCAGCAGCAGTAGTTGCGGATCGCTTAGAAGCGCCTGCGCGATTCCCAGCCGCTGCACCATTCCACGCGAATACTTCCCAATCTTGAGTTTTTCATAGCCCTGCAACTGCACTTTGAAAAGCAGGTCACGAATCAAGCCGATCGACTTGGTCATGTCCCCGCCCGCCAAGGCCAAATGAAACCTGAGCAACTTCTCGGCATTCAGGTGTTTGTAAAACGCGAAGTTTTCCGGCACAAATCCGGTCTTTTGCTTGGCGCGCACGTCACCGGGCTCATATCCGAGCACGCTGATCTTGCCGTAGTCCGCGTAAAGGAATCCCATGAGGATATTGATGCTAGTGGTTTTTCCCGCGCCATTTGGTCCAAGGAAGGCGCACACTTCTCCCGCGCCGACTTCGAACGACACGTGTGTCAGCGCGGGAACCTCTTGTCCGGCGAGCCTGCGCCGGTACACCTTTGTCACTTCCTTAAACTCAATGGCCGGCGTCGTCATCCGCTGCTCCGGGCTTCTTCGGGTTCAGGTCAATTCCCAATCGCATCGCCAATCGCACGTCCATCGCCATGTCCATTCCCGTATCGCCTTCAACGACAGTGCCATTCGAATCGATCACAAACATACTTGGAATCGCTTCCACGGAGTACGCACCGGCGGCCTTGCTGTCCGGATCGAGCAGCACCGGGAAGGGAAGTTTTGCATTGGTGGCGTAGGCTTCGGCGGCCGCGCGGTCGTCGTCAATGCTAATGGCCAGGATTTCGAAGTCCGAGGAATCTTTGTGATGCTTCTTGTAAAAGTCCGCGAGAACGGGTAGTTCCAAGCGGCACGGTCCGCACCAGCTGGCCCAGAAACTGACCACTACTTTCTTCTTGTTGCGAAAGTCCGCCAGCGTAACCACCCGGCCGTCAAGAGCCGACAACGAAAAATCTGCTGCCTTCTTGCCCACCAGCGCGGAAGCCTCGTTCCTTTCGTGTAAACGCTTTTCCAGCGATTTCGCTCTCCAGGTAATGAACAACGTGAAGATTGCCAGGGCGGCAATCCCAAGAACTTGCGGCGGGGAGAGTTTGTTTCCCATGAACCGGCACAGTATATCTCAGAGGGTATACGACTCGTATCAGGGCTGCAGGGTGCGAGCCTTGACGAGCGCGGGAGAGGCCGTGACTTGTGATGGCAATGGGAAGCTGGGCGTATTTGCTTGACAGCGGAGGCGGTGAGTTATATATGTCCAGTCGTCTATACAACCGGACGGGGGATGCGAGTGGGAGCCGTCGTTCTCGACAGGCAAAGCGTGGTGCCGCTGTACTACCAGATTCAGCAGGGCCTGAGCGAGCAGATCCGGTCAGGCGAACTGAAACCGGGCGCGCTAATGCCTTCGGAGCAGGAGATAGCGGCGCGGCTGGGCGTGAGCCGGATGACGGCGCGGCAAGCGCTGAAGTCCTTGTGCAGCCGCGGGCTGGCGTTTAGCCAGCGCGGCAGAGGCACCTTTGTTTCACGGATGAAGCTGGAAAAGAATTTCCGGCAACTGCTTTCGTTCAGTGAAGAAATGAAGGATCGCGGGTCGCAGCCGCGGTCAAGAGTTTTGGCGTTCAGGAAAATTCATCCCGGGGAAGATGTCGTGGAGGCGCTGCACTTGAATCCCGCCGAAGAAGTGATTCTCTTGCGGCGCGTGCGGATGGCGGATTCGGCGCCGCTGTGTGTTGAGGCGACGCATTTGCCGGCGCGGCTGTGCCCGGATTTGCTGGAGAACTTCGAGCCCAGTGGCTCGCTGTACCGGGCATTGGCGGAGCAATACGGATTGCAGGTACATATGGCCGACGAAGTGGCGGAGGCTTCGATTGCGACGGAAGCAGAAGCGAAGTTGCTGCGCGTTCGCGAAAAGTCGCCAGTGTTCCGCTTCATGCGCACGGCGTACCTCCATAATGGGCAGCCCATCGAGTTTGTGAAGTCAATTTACCGGGGTGACCGCTGCAGGGTTGTAAATCGCTTGACCCGGCAGCTTGAAAATCGTCAGTTAAGTTCATCAGTTTTAGTTCAAGGGGGTGGGTGATGCGCAGGTTATTTGTTTTGTTGTTAGTTGTGGGGCTGTGCCTCGGATGGTGTGGACGAGCAGCGGCGCAAGAAGTTACGGGCTCGATCTCGGGCACGGTGACGGACTCGAAGGGCGGTGTCGTGCCCAACGCCAAGGTCACGATCACCAATACGGACCGGCAGGTCGTGGTGCGCACGCTCACGACCGACGAACACGGCCAATACGCAGCGCCGCTTCTGCCTGTTGGGCATTACTCGGTTACGGTCGAGATCGCCGGATTCAAGAGAGTTACACACAGCGGCCTTGTACTGAACGTCAGTGACAAGCTGGCGGTAAATCTCACACTTGAAGTTGGTGCGGTAAGTGAAACCGTAAGTGTAGAGGCCAACGCCTTGCAGGTCGACACACAGAGCGCCACCGCCACGGGCGTGATTTCCGGCGTGCAACTGCGCGAGCTTTCGCTCAACAGCCGCAACTACGCGCAACTGGTGCTTTTGGTGCCGGGAGCTTCCGATTCCGGCAACGCCGACCAGATCTTCCCTGGAGCTACGGCTCCGATTGGCACCAACGTGATGACTTTTCAAATTAACGGCAACCGCCGGGAGGAAAACAATTGGCAGGTCGACGGTGCTGACAACGTCGACCGCGGCTCCAACCTCACACTGCTCTCTTTCCCCAGCATCGACGCCATCAGCGAGTTTCGCGTGGTCCGTGGCGTATACGACGCTGAGTCCGGCCGCTCCGCGGGCGGGCAAGTGAATGTGATTACACGGTCTGGGACGCGCGACTTGCACGGCGGCATTTACGAGTTCTTCCGCAACGACATTCTGAATGCCAACAGCTTCTTCAATAACCGCTCCACGCCTGCCGTGCAGCGTCCCCCGCTACGCTACAACGACTTCGGCGGCACTGTCGGCGGTCCCGTCTGGATTCCGAAAATTTATGAGCAGCGTAACAAAACCTTCTTCTTCGTATCCGAGGAGGCTCGCCGCATTGTCACGTATTCGAATCCACCAGGTGCCGTGCCCTATCCTGGGATGACTAATGGGCAGTTCAACCACGTGGTTTGTACCCAGTGGGCGAACAGCGGCGGCGCGGCCGGCACCTGCCAAGCCTACGGCGCCAGCATCCCCTCAAGTTCTTTTGATCCAATCGCAGCAGCTTACGTCAAGGATATTTTCTCCAAATTCCCGTCGCCAAATCTGGCTACGCCAAGCAATCCCTTCGGATATACGGCGTCGCTTGGCAATGTTTTCAACTTCCGCGAGGATATGGTGAAGATCGATCACATCTTCGGCCCAAAGCTTACTGTCAATGGCAAGTTCCTTCACGACACTAACCCAACGATTGAGGCAGGAGGTCTTTTCACCAGCCAAGTGATTAATGGTCTAGCTACTACTTCTACTAGTTCTCCAGGGCACCAGTACAATATTGCCGCCACCTTTACACCTTCTGCGAAATTCATAATTGATGGCGGCTACCGCTATTCTTATGGCGCCATCCTCAGTCATGTGACCGGTGCCGAGAATTTTTCCCAGTCGCCCGACATTAAGACCGCTCTGGGCAACACTTTGCCTTTTCAGAATCTACTTGGTCGCGTGCCGAGTCTAGCGATCACTGGCGCAGTTTTGACGAGCAACGGTGTCAACACCAGCAGCGTTACCGACTTTGGCCCCTACAACGACTACAATACTAACCATACGGTTTACGGCAATGTGACCAGGGTTGCAGGGGCACACACGCTGAAATTCGGCGCCATCTATTATCACTACAACAAGCACGAGAACCAGCTATCCGGCAGCAACAACGGGGCGTACAACTTTGATGCTGTGAATGCTCCTACCTGCCTGACCACGGGGAATCCGCCGGTTGTCACTTGCACACAACCCAATGGGGCTCAAGGTCCAGTTGCTACGGCAGTCTGCAACGGATCTGCAGCCAGTGGCGGCACTTGTCCATTCTCGTTTGAACAGGCGTTCGCGAACTTCCTGCTTGGCCAACTGAACACGTTCTCGCAGGCGTCATTGGACGTTACCGCGAACATCTTTGACAACCAGTTCGAGTACTACGGTCAAGATACCTGGCGCGTAAGGCGAAACTTGACGGTCACCTATGGTATCCGCCACTCGTTCTTCCGCCAGCCAACGGATGCCAGCGGTGCCAACGGTACCAGCCGTTTGGTTAACTTCGACCCTGCGCTTTACGATCCGGCGAAGGCGCCCTGCATTACTTCGACCGGCGCCATGGATGTGAAGCTGGTCAACGGAGTACCGACGAACAGCGCCTGCAACCCGAACTACAGTCCGCTAAACGGCCTCATCTTTGCCGACCCGCCCACTTTCAACGGCTTCGTTGGCGCCAAGTCGCCGTTTGGAAGCAAAGTGGGCAAGGAGTTCAATCGCGCCATCGCGCCTCGTCTCGGCGTTGCCTGGGATCCATTCGGCAAGGGCACGACTTCCATCCGCGCGGGCTATGGCATGTTCTTTGACAACGGCCTCGAGTTCGGAAATCCCGAGCTAAACGTTGGCTTGAGCCAGGGATTTCTGACTAACCTCAACATTAACCGTAGCACTTTGTCGAGCCCGGTCGGGGTAACTACCACGACCCCGACTACCACGCCCTTTACGATCCAGTCGAGAATGCCGATTGACTACAAGGCTCCTTATTCCCAGCAATGGAGTCTTGACGTTCAACGTCAATTTGGAGGCACCTGGTTGGCGGATGTCGGCTACTACGGCAGTAATGGTATTCACCTTCCGGGCTTCGAGGAACTCAACCAGCCTGCTGTGGCCTCCTATTTGAACTGCACGGCCGCGACGCCGTGTTTTGCGGGCCCTGGCGCTAACACGTCTGCCTGCACCGTCACTGGTGGCTGCTCAGTCAGCATCACTGGACCCATCAACAGCACAGGGAACTCCAACAAACTGGCGGTGCTCCGGCCCTACGTCGGCTATGGCCCCGGGCTGTTCTTCGTTGATCTCTTTACCTCCAATTACCATTCGCTGCAGACCCAATTGCAGAAGCGGTTTTCCGGCAACTCCCAATTCAACGTTTCCTATACCTGGTCGCACGGCTTGACGACTGATCCTGCCGACCGCAGCACTGGTGGCAGTAACATTCCGCAAGTCGTCGGAGATTTTCGCGGTAATTACGGTCCCACAGTCGCTGACCGACGTCACGTTCTGACGGCAAACTTTGTCTGGGATTTGCCGTGGCTCCGCAGCCAGCGAGGCCTCGTGGGCCACGTCCTGGGAGGCTGGGAAGTCTCCGGTATTCAAACCTTCCAGACCGGGCTTCCACTAACGGCCCTTTTAGGCAACGCCGGTTGCGATCGTGGAACCGGAGCTAACTGCAATGACCCGACGGGCTCCGGGTGCTTGCTTGGCGCCTCGCCTGTGGGTTGCCGGGCTAACCTGGTGGGCGACCCCAACTCCAACGCTCCCCACTCCTACGACGGTGGCTGGTTCAATGCGGCTGCTTTCTCCGTGCCGTCTGTAACTCAAACTACGGAAACTACGGAGCGGCCTGGCGCTATCCGCGGCCCTGGCTTTTGGCGCACGGATATCTCCTTGTTCAAGAACATGAAGTTTGGCGAACGGCTAACCGGTCAGTTGCGGTGGGAGACGTTCAACACTTTCAATCATACGAATCCGATTTGTTGCGCCTCCACGAGCTTCGCCTCGACGAGCTTCAACCTGATACGCTCGACCCGCGATCCACGCATCATGCAGCTGGGAATGAAGCTGAGCTTCTAGGCGAGCATCTCGCCATCAGCGGGGCCAGACGCCTGCGGTGAAAGTTTTGATGGTGTGGAAGCCGAGTTTTTCGTAGAGCTGGACGGCGGCGCGGTTATCCGAAGTTACGGTCAGAGTTAGTTCCCTGAATTTCATGGAGCGAAGCGCTTCGGCGGAAGTTTGCATGAGCATGCGGCCGAGGCCATGGCCTTGGTAACCGGGCAGAACGCAGATTTGCGTCGTGTGGCCCACGCCGGGAGAGACTTCGCTGGTGAGAACCGCGGCGACGAGTTCGTCGCTGCCAGGCTCGTGAAGAACGAAGGACGCGGCCGGCACGAACTGGCCGCATCCGGGAAGCAGAATAATGTTCTTCAGAAATTTAAGCGCGCCGGCGCGGCTGCGATACTGATCGTTGATCTCGCCATCGACGTGATTTGTGTAAGCCAGATAGATCAACTTCGCGCAGGGATCGAAATAGCGATCGTTCCAGCGGTTGAGGCGCATGCCCGCCGAAGCTCCGGCCTTCGCCTCGTGGGACTTGTGTAAATCCAACAGCATGAATTGGCGCGTGTAAAGGTGGAAACCCTGGCCGATCAGCGGCGTGTCCACAGGGCCGCTGAAGGGCATCAACTGCGCTTCGATGCGTGCGAGATGCGGAATGGCGCGCATGGAGACGAGCAACTCTTCGAGAAGGCGAGGGCCGATGGAGTCCTGCGGGAATTTGGAGGAGACATACAGGCCGCCGATGAGCCCTTTTTGATCTTCGAGGACGTAGAAGGTGTAGCCGACGGCGACACCGTTTTCGAAGGCGACGCATCCGGCCAGGGCGTGCGCATCCAGGAAGCGCTTGATGAGTTCGAGGGCGCCGCGGTAGTCCCAATGCAATTCGTCGCGCCAGTGCCGCGCTTCTTCTTCGAGAAGCGGCTCAATCTGACGGACCGTAGTCTGTCGTAGATCGATGATGTTCATGAATAAAGGAAAGCGGCGCGGCCCCTGCAGCGCCATTCCATCATAAAGGAAGTGCAGGAAAGAGAGAAAGCAGAGGAGGTAAGGAAGGAGACACAATCGAGTGTGGCGGCTCAGGGAGCGATGGAAAAGATGTGCTACGATGCAAATCATCGAAAGAGTATTGTGAGGTAGGAAGAAGCGGCGTCCGCCGCCAGCCCAGTTGCGCAGACGACGAATGCAGATCCTTTACGAACTCCGCTATCCAAGCAGATTGTCCACGAAGATACTCATGGCACTGTTGGCCCTTGTCTTTTTTGCCGTGCTGGCAACCACGGCCATTGCGGGGTTCCTCGTTTATCGCATTGTGAAACCGCAGCGCAGCAGCACGGAAATCAACATGGCGAGCTTTCCTGGGCGGCCGGAAGTGCTGGAGTTTGTTGTGCCTGGCGGAGCCGAAAGGCGGGAAGGATGGTTCTTTCCGGGGCTGCGAGGAGCAGCGACGATTATCCTTTGCCACGGGTACGAGTCCAGCCGCGGCGAGCTGCTGACGCTGGAATCGGCGCTGCAGGACCACCAATACAACGTATTCATTTTCGATTTTGCGGCGCACGGGGCAAATGCGGGAATCAGCACGCTCGGCTATCACGAAGCGGATGAAGTGCGCGGGGCAGTGGACCTGCTGGCGACGCGGCCTGACTTGGATCCCACACGGATGGGACTTTGGGGCTACAACATGGGCGCTTACGCGGCGCTGCGCGAGGCGGAAAACGACAAGCGAATTCGTGCCATTGTACTGGATTCGGTCTACGACGAGCCGAAGCAAATGGTGAAGGTGGGCGTGGAGCGCAACGGACTGGGCGGGTTTCCGTTGATGGTGCGCGCGGCGGAGTTCACCTTTGGATATTTGAACCACGCGCATCGCGACGATACGCCACTGTCGAAGAAATTGATTACGCTGGCGGGTGTGCCGACACTTTATATACAGGCAACGGATGATCCGGAGCTCGCGGAGACTACGCGGCAGATGTTCTTGAAAGCGCCGGAGCCGCGCGAGCAAGCGATCCTTCCGCATGGAAATTTCGTGAGCTTGGGGGATGAAGAAAAGCGCGCGTATGAAAACCGCGTAGTGTCGTTCTTTTTAGTGAGGCTGCCGCCTGTCGGGCAACGTATCCGGTGAGCGCCGTTCGATTCGGTAGAGAAAGAAACCAGTCTTTTCCAAATTGAAGGGGATTTCCTCGCACGTGAGGTCCGCTCCGATCATACCGCGACAGTATTTTCCTCCTGAGAGCAGGTAGCCGTTACGGGGATGGTCCGCTTCCCACTCTGTGACTTCGTTGTGAAGGTAAAAGCTCAAGCTGTAGCGCTGGCCGCGGCCCATTGCTCTCACCAGCAACTCCTGCGAAGGGATTCCGTTACGCCGAATTTCTTCGGAAAGCGAGCGGCCAGATGGATCCCATCGAAAGTAAGATGACAGCAAACCATCGGTCAGCGAAAGAGCTAAGAGAATCGGCACGACCGCAGAAGCGGCGAGGAGTTTGCGAAGATCGGTCCCAGAACACGATGGATAGAAAATGCCAAAGGAAATATTGGCTGCCCCCATTAGGGCAATGATCAAGCTGGCCATGACCCCAAATTTCTCGCTTGCTTGAGATACGTGCGGGGTTGCCACTCTAATGAGCGAGAACAAAAAAAACAGAATGACTCCTGCCGTGATGACGACGAGCCGAAAGGATTTTAGGTGAGCAGACGCCATTGAGACGCACGCATGCGTCACGATCAGACAAATCGCCGCAATAGAAGGGAGGATGTAGCCAGGAAGCTTCGACTGTGAAAGGCCGAAAAACAAGACGACGAACCCAGACCAGGAGAGCAGAAATAGAGTACCTGGGCTTATTCTTTTCGATTCGGCAATTCGTGAGCCGCCCTCGATAGCCGCCCATAGCATTACGGCTGTCCACGGCAGAAGCATCACAAGTAGAACGGGCAGGTAGAACCAAAACGGCTGGATGTGCTGGAATTCGGGAGTAAGGTAGCGCTTGAAATTGTGCTCGATCATGAAGATGCGGAAGAAGTCGGGGTTGCGGCGGGCACACAGGACATACCAGGGGAGGGCGGTCAGGCAGAACGCGGCGATGGCGGCGGGATGAAGGAGACGGAAGGCGTCGCGCCAGCGCTTCGTGAAAAGCGCCCAGAAAAGAATGGCGCCGCCGAAAAGAATAACGGCGGCAGGGCCTTTGGCGAGAACGGCGAGGCCAAGGAAGAAACCGAAGAGAATGAGGGCGAGCCACGGTGTTCGCGGGAGAATCGGTGTGTTTTCGTTGCGCGTGAGACCCAGAACCACGGCAGCGCAGACCATTGCGATCGTGAGCATCCCGCTGAAGGGCATATCCGTAGCGGCAGCGTGGGAGAAGCCGATCATGCCGACGGTGGTTGGAAGAAGGAGCAGCAGCCAGCGTGCGGTTTCCGCACCATAGAGACGCAGAGCCAGCCAGGCCATCGCGAGCGTGGCCAGCAACGCTGAGATCGCGCTCGGCAATCGGGCGGCAGCTTCGCTGACGCCGAAAAGCTTGAAGCAAAGCGCGGCACCCCAATAGAAGAGCGGCGGCTTCTCAAACCAGGGTTTTCCGTAGAGCCGCGGTGTGACCCAATCGCCAGTCTCGGCCATGTCGCGGGCAATCCATGCGTAGCGCGGCTCGTCCGGCCCCACGAATCCGATCGCACCTAGATGGCTGAAGTAGCAGACGTAAAGTGTCGCCGCGATGAGAACGGCCCAGCCAATTCGGGCGGTCGTGCTAGTGCGCAGGTTCTCGACGATGGGAGCGGTAGTTTCGGTCACGCAAAGCTGAGTCTAACATCGAACCACTATCTTCCAGCGACGGACCTCTTGCATACTGTCGCCCGGCGGGAAACTCGCGTGAACTCGAATACGCAATGAAGGAATGGATCGAATACGCGGCCGTGTGGGTCATTCTAAAGGGGCTGGGCGTGTTGCCGCGGCCACTGGCGCGGAGTCTTGCATCGGGAATGATGCGCGTTTTTTATGCGTTGCTACCTAGATTGCGAAAAACCGCGGAAGTAAATCTGCGGATTGCCTTTCCGGAGTGGAGCGACGCTCAGCGCAAGAAAGTCATTCGTGGAATGCTGCGAAATCTGGGTTGGATGGCGGCGGAGTTTGTCCGGCTGCCGAAATATTCGAAAAAGAATATCGAACAAATTGTCGCGCTCGATGGTCATGAAAACTTCCTGGAAGGGCAACGGCGCGGGAAAGGCGTGCTGTATTTGACGGGGCACATCGGCGGGTGGGAGTTGTCCTCGTTTGCGCATGCGTTGTACGGATTTCCGCTGCACTATATGGCCCGGCGAATCGACAACCATAGAATAGACGCGCTCGTAAACAGTTACCGGTGTTTGCCGGGGAATCGTCCGATTTTCAAAAACGAATCAGCCCGCGTGATGCTGAAAGTCTTGAAAGAGGCCGGAACGGTCGGAATTCTGGCGGACCAGAACACCATGCCCGGAGAAGCCGTGTTCGTGGATTTTTTCGGAAAGCAAGCCAGCACCACCACGGGAATCGCCCGCGTCGCTTTGCACACGGATGCCGCGGTCGTCCCGGGCTACGCCGTCTGGGATGAAAGCCTTGGGAAGTACCGGTTGCGCTTCGAGCCGCCGGTCGAGTTGATTCGAACGGGCGATATGGAACGCGACGTCGTGGAGAACACGAGGAAATTCACCAAGGTGATTGAAGATATCATCCGCAAGTATCCGGACCAGTGGGTCTGGGTGCACGGGCGATGGAATACGCGACCGAAAGGCGAACCACCGATTTACGATTTCTCGTGAGGTTAAAATGCGACGAACAGCGGCAGAATTGGCGGAGCAGGCTGGCGCGAAGTTGGAAGGCGACGGCACATTGGAAATCGGCGGGGTCGCTGGTCCCGAGCGCGCCGGAGCCCGCGACTTGATCTACGTGGAGACCGCCAAGTATGCCGGGAGGGCAGTGGCTTCCGCGGCGCTGTGCGTCATCGCACCTGATGGAGTGCTTTTGACGGGCAAGACAGTCTTGCGGAGTGCGCATCCGAGGTTCGCGTTTGCAAAAGCGGCGGCGCTGCTGCTCGATCGCCCGCCAATCGCCTCCGGAATTCACGCGACGGCAATCGTTGCTCCGCTTGCTCGCGTCGCGGCAGGCGTTAGCATCGGTCCTTACGCGGTGATTGGCGAAGACGCGCACATCGGCGCTGGGACGCAGGTTGGCGCTCACTCCGTGGTTGGCGCGGGGTGCTGGATCGGCGAGAATTGCCGGATTCATCCGCGCGTGACGTTTTATGGCGGCGTAAGAATCGGGCATCGCGTGGAGGTTCATTCGGGAGCGGTGCTCGGTGCGGACGGTTTTGGGTATGCTCAGGGGGACGGGAGTTATTGGAAGTTTCCACAGGCAGGCATCGTCGAAATCGGAGACGACGTAGAAATCGGCGCGAACACCACGATTGACCGCGGGTCGCTGGAAGACACGCGCATTGGAGAAGGCGTGAAGCTGGACAATCTTGTGCACGTCGGGCACAACTGCCAGATCGGCGCTCACTCAGTGGTAGCGGCTCAAGCGGGCCTGTCCGGATCGTGCGTATTTGGCAAACGTGTGGTTGTGGGGGGGCAGGCAGGCTTTGGAGAGCGGTGCAGATTGGAAGATGGCGCGGTCATTGGCGGTCAAAGCGGCGTCCTTGGAGGGAAAATTGTCCGTAGCGGCGAGACAGTCTGGGGGACGCCCTCCCGCCCGCTTCAAAAATTCAAGGAGCTGTACGCCTGGTTCGCGCGGCTACCCGAACTGGCGGCGCGCATCAAAGAACTTGAGGGAAAGCTTGGTGGCAAGTAAGACAAACGGAGCGCCCCGTTGGCGCCTGGTTGTTGTTGGCGGGCACACGCGAACCATTGGCAAGACGCAACTGGTCTGCGATGTAATCTCTGCGTTTCCGCGGGCTGACTGGATCGCCGGCAAAATCACACAGTATGGCCACGGCGTTTGCGCGCAGAACGGCGAGAATTGCGATTGTGCGCCGGATGAACACGTCTGCGCCATCAATTGGGAAACGCAAGCGGACACGGGAACGGACAGTGCTCGTTTTCTGGCCGCCGGAGCACGGAAATCGTTCTGGTTGCGGACCAAACAAGGATTTCTTGCCGAGGCGCTGCCGCTTCTGAGAACGGCGCTGCAACAGGCGATCGAGGCCGGCGGCCAAGACCTGCCGCCCGTCATCGTGGAAAGCAACTCGTTGCTGCAGTTCCTAAAGCCCAGCCTCTATTTCTCCGTAATCGACCCGTCGAAAGAGGATTTCAAGGATTCGGCGCGCGCTGCGCTCGACCGCGCCGATGCTCTGGTGCTACGCGAGACTCTTGGCGGTTTTTCTCCTGAAGGACCTTCGTGGACAAGGCTTCCCGCGCGCCTTCTCAAGGAAAAGCCCTCTGTTACGCAGCGCGAGGGCGAGCCGCTGCCCGAGCCGTTGCACGTCCTCGTTCAACGAATGCTGGAAGGGCCTGCAAGTGTTTCCATTTGACAACTCAGGGTTGCGTTTACCGCATCTTAGCCGTTGACCGTCAGGGCGAAGGCGGCGATAATTTAATAGTACTCGTGTTACTCGAATACGGCTGCCGCGTTGTTTTTGTGGGGAAACGAAACGCAACACGGCGGTTAAGCTGATTCTAATGTTGGCCGTATAGGCCTGCTGGCCGTACCAGCATGAAGTTTCGCTCTGGGGGAGCACTGATGGCCTCATTCGCCAGAATGGGTGAAGAAGTCTCCGTCGCGCCCGCGCCTCTGCCCTGGCAGGAGCAGGAGTGGGCTGCGCGCCTGGAAAAAACCATTGAGCGTGGCGCGAATCACCTCCTTTCCCTTCAAGCGGAACAAGGATACTGGCAGGGCGAACTCGAAGCAGACACCACGCTCGAATCCGATTACATCTATTACCTGCACGTACTGGGAGAGGCCGATCCGGAGCGCATCGCCAAGCTGGCGAATTATGTGCGCCGGCGGCAACTCACCGATGGCGGCTGGTCTATTTATCCAGGCGGACCTTCCGAGCTGAATGCGACGTGCAAAGCGTATTTCGCGCTCAAGCTAGCAGGTGACTCCACAGACGCGCGTCACATGGCACAGGCGCGCGAGACGATCCATCGCCTCGGCGGCTTGGAACACACGAATTCGTACGTGCGATTCTATCTGGCGCTAGTCGGCGCTGTGGGATGGGATCTCGTTCCCTCGATTCCACCGGAGCTGATGCTCTTGCCGCAATGGTTTTATTTCAATATTTATGAAATGTCCTCCTGGACGCGCTGCATCGTGATTCCCATGGCCATCCTGTCCACGCTGCGGCCCGACTGGCGCTTGCCGATGCGCGCTCGCGTGGATGAATTGTTCAAGGACCCCACGCGAAAGACGGCGGCGTTCGATTGGAGCAAGCAGCTGCTCTCTTGGAAAAACGTTTTCCTGGCGTTGGATCGCGGGTTGAAGCTCTACGAAAAATTACCCTGGAAACCGCTGCGCCAACGTGCTTTACGCGAAGCGAAATCCTGGATGTTGAATCACATCGAGCGGACCGAAGGCCTTGCCGCGATCTACCCGGCGATGATGAATTCGATTTTTGCGTTGATGGCCTTGGGACACGGCCCGGACGATCCGCTGACCTGGCGGGAAATCCAGGAATTCTCGCGGTTTGAAATTGAAGAGGGCGACACCATTCGCATGCAGCCGTGCGTCTCGCCAGTTTGGGACACCTGCATTGCCATGGTCGCCTTGGAAGAAGCAGGACTGCCCGCGGATCATCCCGCGCTGGTGAAGGCGGCGGACTGGATGCTCTCCAAGCAAGTTCTTGGGCCGGGTGACTGGCAAGTGAAGAACAAGGACGCGGAGCCCGGCGGCTGGGCGTTCGAGTTTCGCAACGATTTTTATCCCGATGTCGACGACACGGCGTTTGTGCTGATGGCGCTCCAGCGCGTGAAGTATGCCGACGCCAAACGCATGGAAGGCGCGATTCGCCGCGGCATTCAGTGGCTGCTCAGCATGCAGAACCGTGACGGTGGCTGGGGCGCATTTGACCGCGATAACGACCACAAGTTCCTCTGCAACATTCCCTTCGCGGACCACAACGCGATGATCGATCCCTCTACCGCCGACGTCACCGCACGCGTCGTAGAATGTCTTGGCCGGTTTGGCTGGCCAGCGGACCATCCTGCGATTCAACGCGCCGTGAAATTCTTGTTGAAGGACCAATCCAGCGACGGTTCGTGGTTCGGCCGCTGGGGCGTCAACTACACTTACGGAACCAGCGGGGTGTTGCGCGCACTGGAAACGGTTTCGCTGACCGCGCGCGACTATTGCCAGCGCGCCGTGGTCTGGCTGCGCACTGTGCAAAAGGCCGACGGCAGCTTCGGGGAGTCGCTTGCCAGTTACGAAACGCCGTCGACGAAAGGGCAGGGCCCCAGTACGGCGTCGCAAACCGCCTGGGGATTGATCGGATTGCTTGCAGGGACGGACGCCAGCGATCCTGCGATTGGCAAGGCCGTTTCCTATCTCGTCCACAAGCAGCGTGAGGACGGCTCCTGGAGCGAGCCGGATTTCACCGGCACCGGTTTCCCGGGCGTTTTTTATTTGAAATACCACCTTTACCGGAATTCCTTTCCAGTCTATGCGCTGGCGCGCTATTCCAACCAATCGCGCGGCGCGCATGAGTATGTGGCGCTGAAATTCCAGCCCGGCGAATTCCGACTGCGCAGCGGGTTTTAAAGCGCATGTTGCAGTTTCCTTTGCGGCTCACAGCATACTTGGCGATGGCCCGGTTCGCGCCAAAGGCGGCTCTATCCAGAAGAGCCTGCCCCATTCAGTTTGTGGATGCGGCAGAAATTCTGCACCACGATTCCAGCCATCCGGTTTCGCACGAAAGAATTCGCGTGATTAATTCCGGGCGCTCTCCGGTTGTTTGGATTGGGGGAAGCGAGCCGTTGCATCACGCTGGCATTTCGCATCTTGTCCGGGCCATCACGCAGACGGGCCACTTTGTTTTTCTCGAAACCGATGGAACGCTTCTTCGTCGGCGCATTCACGAGTTTCAACCCGTGCCGCGGCTCTTTCTAACCGTTCGATTGGAACCCGGTGTGCAGCGTGACGTCTCAGAACACCTTGGACCTGGTGCATTCGAACTGGCTGTGGAGGGTATGCGTGCGGCCCGGCACTCCGGGTTTCTGATTTGCGTGCATGCGCGCATTCACGCGGAGACTGAACTAGTGGCAATGGCTGGCTTAATCCAGTATTCGCACTCTGCCGACGTGGATGGAATTGTGGTTACGGCGGCGAATGGCGCATCGAACTCTCCAGATGTGGGCGCCGAAGCCGTGCGGCAAAAAGCGTCGGAGGTGCGAAAGCTGATTGGGAGCGTTTGGTGGGAGTCTTTTTCGTGCATGGTCGGACCGGCACTGAACAGCCAGCGGAGTGCAGCGCGAAACGTCGGAGGAAGCGGCGTCCACCGCTCCCAGGAATCGCATGCGAATGAAGAAGGCGTAAGAATCGCATGACCACTCTGGTTACAGGAGCGGCGGGCTTTCTTGGCAGTCACGTAGCACGGCAGCTTGTGGCGCGCGGCGATGATGTCCGCGTGCTCCTTCGCGCTTCGAGTACGAACCGCGCGATTGCGGATTTGTCGCTCGAATACGTGACCGGGGATTTGCGTGACCCTGCTTCGCTCGATCGCGCGATGAAGGGCGTCAAGCGCGTCTTTCACGTAGCTGCGGATTACCGCTTGTGGGCGCGGCGCTCGCGGGAGATTTACGATTCGAATGTCGGCGGAACGAAAAATCTTTTGGCAGCTGCGAAACGCGCCGGTGTCGAACAATTAATCTACACCAGCACAGTGGCGACCATCGCAGTCGACCGCCCGAAGCTTCCCAACGAATTCACCGACGCCAAGCTGGATGAAATGGTCGGCCATTACAAACGCTCGAAGTGGATGGCAGAACGAGAAGTGCTCAACGCCGCGAAAAACGGATTGCCGGTTATTGTAGCCATGCCCACAACGCCGGTAGGGCCGTGGGACTGGAAGCCGACCCCGACCGGGAAGATCATTCTCGATTTTCTAAACGGCAAGATGCCCGGTTACGTCGAGACCGGCTTGAATTTCGTCGGCGTGGAGGAATGTGCGGCGGGCCACCTGCTGCTCGCCGAAAAGGGAAAAGTTGGCGAGCGGTATCTGTTAGGCGGAGAGAATCTGACGCTCAAGGCGATGCTAGACATGCTGGCGAAGATTACCGGTCTGCGCGCGCCGAGCCTGAAGATTCCTCATGGACTAGCGCTGGGTGTAGCCTATGCCAATACGGTGTTTTCGCGGCTGCTTGGTCGCGAGCCGGGCATTCCGATCGAGGGCGTGAAGATTGCGCGCCACATGATGTTTGTGGATTGCTCGCGCGCACAGCGGGAATTAGGTTTTAAGGCTGGCCCTGTGGCTGCGGCTCTGGAGCGCGCCGTGCGCTGGTACGAAGCCAACGGTTACATCGCCAAAGGCCGCGTCAAGCGCATGGCCCGCGCCGCCGCGTAAGCGTTTGTAGGACAGGCTTCAGCCTGTTCGGTTGCAGTCGTAGCCGGCCGGAACTTGTGCTGAGCGTAGCCGAAGGAAACCGGTGCTTGGTTTTGTAGGGCCGCCCTTTAGGGCGGCATCTCAACAGGGGTAATGCGCATCCTCGTCACATTCGCCGTCGAAGCGGAATTCGCCCCGTGGAGGGCGAGCCGAAAATTCGATCGCCAGAAGGCTCCTGGGCTCCAACTCTGGAAGAGTGTCATTAGGGACTCGGAAATTTTCGTGGTTCTGACGGGTATCGGAGATATTTCGGCTAACGTCATGGACCTTATGATGCGCATGGCCGACTGCGACCGCTATTTTGATGTCTGCGTTTCAAGCGGTCTAGCCGGAGCTCTGCGCTCCGATTACAGGCTGAGTGATATCGTTGTGGCGAGACTTCTGAAGTCGAATTTCGTGCATGGGGACCTCGGCCGGGATTGGTTGGAAGCGGATAAACAACTTGTCGAGCTGGCCGTCGCGCAAGGCGCAAAACCGGTTGACGCATTCTATACAGCCAAAAACGTGCTGACGACAGCGGAGCAAAAATTGCAGCTTTCCACAAAAGCGGACGTAGTCGAGATGGAGAGTTTTTATGTGGTGAAAGAGGGCTGCGCTCGGGGGGCTCGTGGCGTTGCCATTCGAGCCATCAGCGACGGTGCTGACGAGAATCTGCCGATAGATTTCAACTGCACAATGTCATCGGATAACCGGGTGAGCATTCCTCGCGTTCTAGCAGAAGTGGCGAAGCGCCCAGGCAGTCTATGGCCGCTTATTCGCTTTGGAAAGCAGAGCCGTAGCGCCGCCGAAGCTCTCGCCCGATTCCTGGAAATCTATGTAAATGAAGTGGTCCAACTTGTCGCGGGACAAGATTCTCTGAAGGTGGCCGCGCGATGAGCCGCACCGGAACAATTCTAGAAGCCGTAAAGACGCTCGGTCCCATTCCCAAGACCATGCGCGCCGGCGTCTACCGCGAAAAGGGAATTGTCCGCGTCGAAGGAGTCCCTGTCCCTGAAGTGGCCGAAGGCGAAGTGCTCATCAAAGTCGCCGCGTGCGGCATTTGCGGCACGGACATCAAGAAGATTTATCATGCTTACGTCCCCCCGCCGCAAATTCTAGGCCACGAAATAGCCGGTACAGTCGTTGCAATTGGCCGCGGGGTGGCAAAGTGGAAGCTCGGCGACCGCGTGATGAGCTTTCATCACATCCCGTGTGGCAAATGTTTCTATTGCGAACGCCGCCTGTTCTCCCAGTGCAAGCAATACAAGGCCACTGGTCTTACCGGTGGATTCACTCCCAACGGCGGCGGTTTCGCCGAATACGTGAAAGCCATGCCCTGGGTGGCTGAGCGTGGAATCATCGGATTGCCCGATAACGTCAGCTTCGAGGAAGCCACATTTATCGAGCCCATCAACACGATTCTGAAGGCCGTGCAGAAAGCCCGCGTAACTGCGGGCGAATCCGTGCTCATCGTCGGATGCGGCCCCATCGGCCTGCAATTGCTCATGGTCGCCAATTTGCAAGGCGCAAAACTCTATACCAGCGACCCCATGGCTGTCCGCCGCGCCAAGAGCCTAACTTTAGGAGCGTTGGAGTCCTTTGACCCCAGTGATGGTAAGCTTGTGGACCACATCAAAGCCCGGACCGAAGGGCGGGGTGCCGATGCGGTGTTGGTCGCGGTGGCCAATCCATCGGTGGTCGGGGATGCGCTGTCAGCGGCAAGGCCCGGGGGACGCGTGTTGTTGTTCGCCGCAAACGATCCGGTAACCAGGATTGAGTTTCCTGCCGCGGCGGTGGGTATCGACGAAAAAGAAATTCTGGGCAGCTATAGTGCGGCCGTGGACATCCAAGAAGCAGGGGCCGATCTTGTGCTGAAGAAGAAACTGCCGGTCATGGATATCGTGACGCACCGATTTCCGTTGGCTAGAATCCAGGAAGGGCTGGGCCTTGCTGCCAAACCGAGAGCGGAATCACTCAAGATCTTAATCACACACACATGAGCACGACGACGCCAAAGAAACTGGAAGCAGGCGAACAAGTGAAAGCTGCCGCAACCCACGTCACGGTGCCCTCAAAAATGACCGCGGCTGTGCTCTATGGCAGCGAAGACCTTCGCATTGAAATGATTGACGTGCCCGCTCTCTCCGCCGACGAAGTCCTGGTGCGTGTCCGGCTCGCGCTTACTGATGGCACTGATCTCAAAGTCTGGAAGCGCGGCTATCACGCCAAAATGATTCAGCCTCCGGCCGTTTTTGGGCACGAACTGGTTGGCGAAATTGTGGCCGTGGGCAAGCGTGTAGATCCACGCTGGCGCATCGGCATGCGCGTGATCGCCGCGAATTCCGCGCCTTGCTTGCGCTGCTACCATTGCCGCCGCGGCCAGGAAAATCTTTGCGACGACCTGTTGTTCAACAACGGCGCCTACGCGGACTACATGCGCATTCCTGGCCGCATTGTCGTGGAGAACATGTTGGAAGTGCCGCATTCCGTGGACGATCAGAGTGCCGCGCTGGCCGAACCTCTCGCGTGCGTGCTCCGTGGAATCCACGAGATGGAAGTGCGAACCGGCGATACTACGGCGGTGATTGGCTGCGGTCCCATTGGATTGAAATTTGTGCGCATGTTTTCAAGGCGCGGCGTTCGCGTCATTGCGCTGGCACGGCGCGCGGCGCCGCTTGACGTCGCCAAGCGCCTGGGCGCGGTGGCGACCTTCAATGTCACGCAGACGGAAGATGTCGTGGCCGCAGTAAAAGCGCTTACCGACGACGGACTCGGCCCTGATTCCGTGGTGGAAGCAGCGGGCAATCCAGCCACCTGGAAGCAGGCCCTCGCGATGGTGCGGCGCGGCGGTGTTGTGAATTTTTTCAGCGGCCTGCCTTCGGGCACCCGCGTGGAAATCGATCCGGCAGCGATCCACTATTCCGAAATCAAGCTGATTTCGCCGTTTCACCATACGCCCCGCTTCTTTCGCGAGGCGCTGGAAGCGATCAGGCGGGGGGATATTTCAGCGCGCGATTTTGTCACCGAAGAGATCCGGCTGGCTGACCTGCCGCAGGCGTTTGCGCGGATGAAGTCGCGCAGCGGCGAAATCAAGCTGGCCGTGCGGCCGTAGTCTTCAGTTGCGAGCCAAACCCACTCGTCATTTTCTGTTTCGGGATCCTGGCTCCAGCGGTGGGGAGCGAAGAGCGCATTTTGCATTCCGGACGGGTCTACGAAGCGAGGAATCTCTTTACTGATGTTGCGCCCGGACGAAATCAATATCACGCGGCACGCGCCTGAAGCCGGCTGTTCGCCTGAAGTGGCGCGGCACTATACGCGCTGGCTGGCGACGCATCACTACGAGAATTTCAACGTCGTATCGTGGCTTCTCCCCAAAGCGCTGCACCAGCATTTCTACAATGTCTATGCCTATTGCCGATGGGCCGATGATCTTGGAGACGAAGTTCCCGATGCGGCGCGCGCGCTGGAATTGCTTGCCTGGTGGGAGCATGAACTGGATGCTTGCTATGAAGGCAAGCCCTCTCATCCTGTCTTTGTAGCGCTGCGAGAGACAATCGTCGCAAAGGATATTCCCAGACAGCCTTTTGCTGATCTCCTGAAAGCTTTCCGCCAGGACCAGACTGTTAAGCGCTACGCGAATTGGGATGCTGTCCTGGGCTATTGCTTGTATTCGGCAAATCCGGTGGGGCGCCTGGTCCTGTATCTCTGCGGCTACCGCGACGAGCAGCGTCAGCGTCTGTCCGATGCTACCTGCACCGCGCTGCAACTCGCGAACTTCTGGCAGGATGTTTCGCGCGACCTAGACATTGGCCGCATATACATTCCGCTCGATGGTGCTGCGGTGCACGGGCTCTCCGAGAACGACATTGTTGAACGGCGCTTTGATGAACGTTACGTTGGGTTGATGAAAGATCTCATTATCCGAACCCGCGCCCTCTTCGCCGAAGGCCGGCCGCTGGCAAAAATGGTGGATGGGCGCCTAAGCGTGGACGTGGAGATGTTCAGCCGAGGCGGTTTGGCCGTGCTCGATGCCATCGAAGCTATAGGATACGACACGCTTCACCGTCGTCCAGCCGTCAACAAAATGAAGCAAGCGGCTCTTTTGGGCCGCGCTCTCGTGGCCCACTTGGCAGGTGGGAATGCGCATTCAAATGAGAGCGCCCCGCTTCTGGCAGTTGTAGGGGCGCGGCATGCCGCGCCTCAGTTGCGCACCAGTGTTGCCGACTCCTACGAAGAATGCCACCGCATCGCTCGCGCCTCGCACAGCAACTTTTACTATGCCTTCTTTCTCCTGTCGAAGCCGAAGCGCGACGCCCTGGCTGCTCTTTATGCTTTCATGCGCCTCGTCGACGATGTCTCGGATGAAAATCAAAGTCTCCTCGCGAAGCAGCGTGGTCTGGCGAAATGGCGCGCCGCGTTCGACGAGGCCGTTACCGGGCACTCTCAGCTTTTTGATGGTAACGCTGCCATGCCGTTGCCTTCTGAAACCGTATATGGTGAAGCCGAAGTCCTTCCGGCTCTTGTGGACACTATGCAGCGTTACAAAATGCCTGCGCGCTACCTTCACGATCTCATCAGCGGCGCTGAGATGGACTTAATGGTTCGGACGTATCCCACCTTCGACCGCCTTCGCGAATACTGCTATCGCGTCGCAGGTACGGTGGGCCTCACCTGCACCCATGTGTTCGGCTTCCACGACGCGCGAGCGCTGGACTTGGCGGAAAAGCTCGGCCTTGCCTTTCAACTGACGAACATCATTCGCGACGTGCACGAAGACTACAAACTCGGCCGCGTCTACCTTCCCGAAGAAGATTTGCAGCGGTATGGAGTCTCTTCGAAAGACTTTGGCCGCAGCGAAACGACTCTCGGCGTGCGCGAATTGCTTCGCTTCGAAGCCGAGCGTGCCTGGCAGCTTTATGAAGAAGGCTCCGCTTTGCTCGGACTAATCGACACCGACAGCCGCGGCGCGCTCTGGCTTCTGGTGCATACTTACAGCGCGCTTCTAGGCCGCATCGAGTTGCTGGATTTCGCCGTCTTCGGCGAGCGCGTTCGTCTCTCCAAAGCGGAAAAAATGATGTTCATCGCCAAGGCGCGTTTCGGGCGCACCACGGAAGAGAACATTCTTGAAAAGCGTGATCGTGATCGGCGGCGGGCTGGCGGGGCTGGCCGCCGGCGTCGCGCTGGCTGAATCCGGCTGGCGCGTACGGCTGTTTGAACAGCGTCCCTTCCTCGGCGGCCGGGCGACCTCCTACGTGTTGCCCGACGGCGAGCACGTGGACAATTGCCAGCATGTGACCCTTGGTTGCTGCACCAATCTTGAGGATTTCTACCGCCGCATCGGCGCCGCCGGCAAAATCAAGTTTTTCGACCGGCTCCTCTTTCTCGACCCGCAGGGCCGCCGGGGAAAGATGCAAGCCGGGTTCTTGCCCGCGCCATTTCATCTGACCGGTTCGTTTGCCGCCTTTGCGCCTCTTTCGCTTCTCGACAAGCTTTCCATCGCGCGCGCCATGCTCGACATCTTGCAGACCCAGGGGAATCCCCCCGATCTCCAGGAAAAGGGCGGCATCTCCATGCTCGAATGGCTCCGTCGCCGCGGCCAGACGAAGCGTGCCATCGAGCGTTTCTGGCGATTGGTCCTCGTGAGCGCTCTTGACGAAGAATTGGATCGCACCGACGCCCGCTTCGGCGTTGATGTTTTCTGGAAGGTTTTTCTTTCGAACAGCACTGGCTACCGCATGGGAGTGCCCGCCGTGCCGCTCGCGAATCTGTACGACGGCTGCAAATCCGAAATCGAGCGCCGGGGCGGGGAAGTGGTTCTCCGCGCTCCGGTGCGCGGCCTGAAAATGGAAAATGGCGAACTCGCCGGAATTCGCCTCGACGAAGGGCGAGAGGAGACGGCCGATGATTACGTGTTCGCCGTGCCTCACGCTGTGCTGGCGGAGCTGTTACCACAAAGCATGAAGCAAAGCGATCCGGCGCTCTCCAATCTGGAGAAGATTAAAGTCGCGCCCATCACTGGAGTGCATTTCTGGTTTGACCGCCCGGTGATGAAGGAGCCTTTCGTGACGCTCCTGGACACCACCACGCAGTGGATCTTCAATAAGACCGCTCTCTACGGAGATTCGAACGGACAGGCTCTGACCGGACAGTACCTCCAGTTGGTCATCAGCGCTTCTTACGATTTGCTGCAGAAGCCGCGCCAGGAAATCATCGACCTCTGTTTAGAGGAGGTGCGGAAAGCTCTGCCTGCGGCACGCAACGCCGAATTAGTGAAAGCCACGGTGATCAAGGAGGCCGCCGCCACCTTTTCGCCCGAGCCCGGCGTCGATCGCTGGCGCCCCAGGCAGCAAACTTCGATCCCGCGCTTGTTTTTGGCCGGTGATTGGACCGATACCGGCTGGCCCGCCACGATGGAAGGCGCGGTGCGGAGCGGCTACCTTGCCGCGGAAGCCCTTCTCCGTTCCGACGGAACGCCGCTAAAATTCCTCCAGCCCGATCTTCCACCCGATGGTTTCATCGCCATGTGGGTGGGGAAGCATACTGCCCTCGTTGATTCTCCCGATGTCCGCAGGCAATCCACGCGCGCCCTGATTGGTCTTCGGAAAGACGGGGAAAAATCGCTTGATTCAGAAACCTACGTCCGGGAGCTCCGCAAAGGAGACCGGCTCAGAAGATTTGGTTCCTAAAGGTCGCCTTGAGTTCGTTCGACCGTTTCGTACCCGCCAACCCGCCGCTCGTTGCTCGTTAATTCGTGACCCAGAGAGTCAAGCGCCTTGTACTTGTCCTTGTGCGTCGTCATGAATTCCTCATAAGCCACTGTGCGAATCCCAGAAATCGAGCGTGAGGTAAATCGCGGGACGAAAAGGATCACGCAAGAGTCGCGTCTCGCAGTAGTTCAAGTCGCTCCGGAAGAGCCTGACCCAGCCGCCCGACGGGCCATAGGCTTCCTCGAACCTTTTTTCACAACCCGGCTTGACTTCGTACTCCCAGAGCGCTACAAACATAGAGGTTCCATCTCCTGCTCGCTGGACGTTCGCAATTCTGCAAGATATCTCTAGGGAATGAGTGAGCCGTCCTGCCGAGTGTAACAATCCGATTGGATACAAGCCAAGTTGGCAAGCGCGGCAGCGCAAAAGTATGAGTCGTAGCCGTTGCAGTCCGTCGAGACTGGCGGACGGAGGCGTTTGTGGATCGGAAATACGGTCACCGCGGTTACCGCGACGCGGAAAAGCAAGAGAAGAAGGATAAGTCGCACGACCGGAAGCCACCCGCTGGCGGGCCGCGCGGCGCCGATCAATTCGGGCCTCGCACGCCGCGCATGGTCGGCACGGTCACACGCGCGCGCTGTTCCAATTGCGGCGCCGTCCTCACGCCGGGCTTCGATCCCAACGGCACATGCCCCAAGTGCCAGGCCGAATTGCACTGCTGCAAGCAGTGCCGCTTTTTCGATTCCGGCGCGCAGTTCGAATGCACCCAGCCGATCCCGGAGCGCATCTCTCCCAAAGACGCGAAGAATACGTGCAAGTTCTACGAATTCCGCACGACCATCGAAAAAGATACCGCGCCAACGTCCTATACTCAGCCTTCGGCATCCGGTTCCGCTCCCTCTGCTCCTCCGCGCCACACGGACGCCCGCCAGGCCTTCGAGAATCTGTTCAAGAAGTAGCTGCGGCATGAAATCCTCGCGGCGGTCCTTTCTCGAAACTGGTCTCGCCCTCCCCGCGATCCTCGAAGCTTCTCCATCTTTCGCAGCCACCTCGCAAACCTCAGAAGCCACTTCGAAAGATTCCTCCTTCGATCCTTGGGTGGAGATTCACCGCGAAAACTTGCGCCATAACGTCCAGGAAATCTCCCGCCGTGTGGCTTCTCGTCCCATCCTTGCCGTCGTCAAAAATAACGGCTACGGCATGGGCGTGACCAATGTCGCCCAGATCCTCGAGCCTCAGCGGGAAATCTTCGGTTTCGCCGTCGTGAAGCTGCACGAAGCTATCACTTTGCGCGACGCCGGCATTCGCAAGCCGATTCTCCTTCTCGGCCCGTTCGACGATCGCAATCTCGAAGACGCCGTCGCCCGCGGCATCACGCCCATGGTCTATACCCTTCTGGGCCCCGCGCTGGACAAGAGTGCCGCCAAAACGCAAAAGCCCGTCCCCCTCCACATCTGCATCGACACCGGCATCGGCCGCGTCGGCGTGCCCTATCGAGACGCCGCGACGCTCATTCGCGATCTTGCCGGCCGCAAGTCTGTCAGCATTCATGGAACGATGATGACTTTTACCGAAGATCCCGATTTCGACAAAGAGCAGCTTCGCCGCTTCCACGAAACTTGCGCTTCTCTCGAAAAAGAAGGCATCACTCTTGGAAGAAAGCACGCTGCTTCCAGCTTCAGTCTTTTCCAGCATCCCGAGGCATTCCTCGACATGGTGCGCCCGGGCATGGCCATTTACGGCATTTACTCCGAAAACGAATTTCGGCACACATCAATTATGGATCTTCGCCCCGCGATTAGCCTGAAGGCCCGCGTCATCTACGTGAAGAAATTGCGCAAAGGCGACAGCGCGGGCTACAACCGCGCTTATCTCGCCAAGGACGACGTATGCGTGGCCACGCTGCCCGTTGGCCACGCCGACGGCTGGCCCCGCAACGCCGCGCTCACTCGCGACAGGGGCGCGAAGGTCCGCATCAACGGAGATCTTTATCCCGTCATTGCCTCCGTTTCCGCTAGCCATTGCATTGTCGAAGTGGGAAGCGAAGAGCGCGTCAGGATCGGCGACGTCGCCACTTTCTTTGACTGGCGGCCGGGCTCCCGCCCCGAGGATGTTTCCGAATCCTGCGGTGCTTCCGTCTACGACCTCACCATGCACCTCAACCCGTTGTTGCCCCGCCGCGTCATTTAGCGTAGCGCTGAAGCGAGTCCGCTGTATTCGGCGGGATCTGTTTCGTTCTTCCGTGACCGTCTCTTGTTTCTGGCTAACACTGAACGCCGCAAGGTCTCTTTTCATCAATGTAAGAATTCCTTACCTGAACCACAGGCCAGTTTTTCGCGAGACACACCTGTACGCCCGCGAAGGTGCCCTGACGTCTGTTTCGCGCTATGTTGGTCAGACGTAGCCTGGTATAGAGAGAGACCGTCATGGACGAGAAAGCGAAAACTACGAAAATAGCAATCCGCGTCTTTTTGGCCATGGCCCTGTTCCTGACGACTGTTGATCTTCCGGCGCAAGAGACACGCAAGGTGATTTCAAATCCCGCGCCCGCCTATCCAGAAACAGCCAGGAGATTCCGCGTTACCGGAGTCGTAAAGGTCCAAGTCGTGATCGCCCCCGACGGCCAGATCAAAATCACCAAAATCATCGGTGGCCATCCGTTGCTTGTGAATGCGGTCGAAGAAACGCTCAAGAGCTGGAAGTACGCACCCGCTGGTGCCGAAACAACGGCTACCTTGGAATTTAGGTTCAATCCGTAATCGATCCCCGCGTCTAACCCAGGAATTTCTCCAACGGTTCCCAATAATTAATCTTCCAGCCCTCCGCAAGGTGTTCCGCATCGCCCTTGGGAAATCCAGCATGGTCAAACACTATCTTTGTCCCCGTGCCTTGTTCTACCAGCTGAAATCTCGCAATCGAGTAATCTCCAGGATCCCAGCCACCCGCTCGCCACGCTTGGACGATTCGCTCGTTCGGGACAAGTTCCACCTGCCTTCCCGTGACGTACCCGCCGAAAAGTGAGAACGCCCCGCCCGCTTCACGGCTGATCTCCGCGGACTTGGCTCCCGGCGCCATCCCGGACTTCATTGCTGCGCTAAGCTGCACGACCTTCTCGAATTGTTTCGCATCTGTAAGCGCTTCGTAGACGCGCTTCCGGCTCGCTTTGAAAACCGGTTCCTGGTGAATCGCTTCCGCCGAATGCGAAATCTCTTCCTCGACCCGTGCCCATGCCTCGCTTGATCTCAGAGTCACGCCGCAAAATGCCACGGCCATCCCTGCAATCCATTGCCGTCTTGTCGGCGTATTCGTAAGTGCACTCGAATTCTTTCTTTCGCTCATTCTTGTCCTCCGTCTTTCGTCGCGCGACCGCAACGCATCAGAGCACCCCGCCAAAATATGTTCAAGATAATCTTTTCCTGGCTACGGTACCCTTCTCCGAGGCATACTTCAGCGCCACTCAGAAGGAGAACTCCTATGCCGTATCCCGCTGGTCATCGTCCGGTAGTTAAGAAGGCCATCGTCGAAAGCGCGCGCAAGCTATTCAATCGCCACGGCTTTGAGAGTGTCTCCATCCAGCAAATCATGGCGGGCGCGGGCCTCACCCACGGCGGCTTCTACAGCTATTTCCACAGCAAGAGCGATCTCTACGCCGAGGTCCTAAACTGTTTCTTCACCGATCCGAATTGGAAGAGTTGTTGGGAAGGTGTGAAGGTGGATCTATCTTCCGCCGACGTCGGCCCGCAAGTTGTCCGCGCCTATCTTTCACGACAGCATTTTGAAAACGTTGAGGACTCCTGCCCCATGGTGGCCTTGCCCACCGATGTCGCGCGCAGCGGCAAATCCGCCAGGAGCGCCTTCGAGACCGTTTTTCGCTCCATGGTCAATGTTCTGGAACGCAGCTTGACTCAGAACGGCTGCCCTCGCCGTGCCACCGCGCAAGGCATCGCTTCTATATGCATCGGCGGCATGGTCGTCGCCCGCGCCTTGGTCGACCCCGCCCTCGCCGGCGAACTCCGCGACGCCTGCATGTCCGTTGCGCTCGATCTCGGCGGCTGGTCGAAATCAGCCAAGTCGAAAAATGGAAAATCCAAGGCGGCTGCAGCGTCGCCGCGGTGACGCTGAGCGGTTTGCCGTCGATTAAGGCTGAGAGTCGAGGCGACTCAGTGCTGATACGCGCCTAGATCCCAGCAGCCTCCTGCGCCGGGGCGCGCGCTTCCGTTGAAGTCTTTATAAATGTAATAAGCATTGCTGGGATTTTGCATGTCTGCTGCGATTTGTGCAGGCACTCCGGGTAGCGTGGTGGGATCAACGCCCTGGCAGTACACCGGACTCACCGGCTGAAGCGTAAGCCCGTTCGCCAGCAAAAAGGGCGGCGCTGCGGGCGCGTACTGTCCAGCGGCCGTGGAATCAAAGTAAGGCGCGGCGGCGAATCTGGGATCTGCCTTGATGAACTGCGGATTATTGGCGCAAAAATCGCTGCCGTCCGGGTCCAGCCAGCAAGGCCCTCCCCATGCCAGGTTCGCGAAGTACTGAATATTCGCGTTCGCATTTCGTTGATCATAAGGTGGATTCGACGTTTGCCAGGAAACACTGATGTTATCCGCAAAATATCCGTTATTGGCTGCATTTGCGCTTAGTGAACCAGTGTTCGCCTGGTTGGCATTCACGTTATCCAGATTGTTGATGTAGCAGGTGTTGTTTGTCATCATCCAGAAGAAACTTACCTCGAATGCCTCAGCACACCTGCCGCCGTTCCCGTAAGCCACGTTATTGCTTATCAGTGCAGCCGGCTCATATGGAGCAGTCGTCCCGCTGCACGCCGATGGCGTGGAATCCATGTCCAGAATGAACCCGCTACCATCGCTGTGGTATGGAGAATTGTCGTATTGGCCCACCACGATGTTATTGGAAATGACGTTGTGAAGTCCGTCGTTGCAGTCAAACGCTTTGATTTGGTTGTAGGAAATTCCGCTGGTCCAGCTGGCAGTCGTCCCGGAATACCCGCTGTGATACACGATATTGTGATCGCTGACCACGTAGTCACACTGAACGGTGCTGACGCCCGCTCCCTGAACGTTGTATACGGTATTGCCGATAAATCGCAGATGGTGTGAATTGTTACAGCTGAAGGCATGCCCCGCAAGTCCCCGCCCGTAGAACGTGAATCCTCGGAATTCCAGATACGAGTTTCCGCTTTGGGGTATGGCATTAACCATGGTGCAGTCAGCAGCTCCAGCTGGCGGACAAGGCATCGCCGTAGGAGTCCAAACAACATTTACGGGCCCGTCTCCATAAGCTTGGTACACGATCCATGCCGACGGCGTCCCGCTTCGCAGCGGATAAAAAGTCCCCGTCTCGGGGTAAGTTCCCCCCATAAAGCAGATTCGATGACCAGGCTGCGCCGCCTGGGCGGCGCCATAAACCCCCTTGGGAGTCTGGGGAGTCCTTCCATCATTGCTGTCGTCCCCGTTGGCCGCAGCAAACCATACCGTTGCGGAGTTGGCCACGCAGTTCGTCGTGTCAATCGCGGCAAAGGGCATCAACAATCGAACGGTGCCATAAGAAGAGCCAAGGAAGGGGCCCGTAAGCATGTTTCCGAGAGCGGCCAGGCACGAAAGAAGCCTGAGTAGTTTCATGAATCGATCCTCCAGAGGCGATCCTTGTTGAACACGTGGATTACACGCAAGCTCTTGCGGGTGGCCAGGTCCTTGGCGGTTTTCACAACACCTTGGTGGGGATCAGCGTCGCAGGCTAGGTTTGAGGACCGCCCCGGGACTCCAAGGACCACTCAACAGTGATGTTTGTATACGACAACAGGGGAACACTCAATCGGGTGAATCTTGCAATCCAGTATGGGGGAATCTGTGGCGCACTGGAAACGGAAAGACGCGGGCGCGGAGGACATCGTAGCGGCCCGTCTAGCCCTCTCACTCAGCGTTTTGGTGCCAAATATCTTGACCGCGGTGATGTCAGTGCTGATAAGCGCCTAAATCCCAGCAGCTTCCCATACAGGGACGCGCGTTCCCGTTGAGGTTTCTATAGATGAAATAGACGTTGGAGGGATTTTTCATATCCGCGGCTATTTGTGCGGGCACTCCCGGAAGCGTGGTGGGATCAACTCCCCGGCATCGAGCGGGGCTGCCGGGCTGAAGTGCCAGTCCGTTTCTCAGCAAGAAAGGCGGCTCCGCGGTGGCATACTGTCCAGAGGCGGAGGGATCAAAATAAGGCGGCGCGACGGTCGTCGGGTCTGCTTTGATGAACTGCGGGCTCTTTGCGCAAAAGTCGGCTCCGGAAGGATCAGCAAAGCGCGGCGCTCCCCAGGCCAGGTTCGCGAAATATTGGATATTCACGTTCGCGTTTCGCTGATCGTAAGGTGGATTCGACGCTTGCCAGGAAACACTGATGTTGTTCGCGAAATATCCATTGCTTGCCGTGTTGGAATCCAGGGAAGCCGCGTTGGCCTGGTTGGCATTCACATTGTCCAAATTATTCTTGAAGCAGGTGTTGTTCGCCATCATCCAGAAGAAACTCACCTGAAGTGCCTCGGCGCACCTGCCGCCGTTTCCGTAGGCGACATTATTGACGATCAGTGCTGCCGGTTCATAGGGAGCGGCCGTCCCGGCGCACCCTGAAGGCGTCGCATCGATGTCTAGGATGAACGCGTTGCCGTCGCTGTGGTTCGGGGAATTGTCGTATTGACCCACCACGATGTTGTTGGAAATTACGTTGTGAAGCCCGTCGTTGCAGTCAAACGCTTTGATTTGGTTGTAGGAAATCCCGCTGGTCCAGTTGGCCAGCGTGCCGGAGTATCCGCTGTGATAGACAATGTTGTGATCGCTGGTCAGGTAGTCGCACTGAACCGCGCCGATCCCCGATCCCTGAACGTTGAATACCGTATTGCCGATGTACCGTAAGTGATGCGAATTGTTGCAGGCGAACGCGTTCCCGGCCAGGCCTCGTCCGTCGAAGTTCAATCCCCGGAATTCCAGGTACGAGTTTCCGTGTAGAGCGTTCACGTTGATCATCGTGCAGTCGTCAGTTCCCTCCGGCGGGCAATGCAGGCCACTGGCGGCCCAAAGGATGTTAGCCGGGCCGTCGCCATAGGCCTGATAAACGATCCACGCCGACGGCGTCCCGCTTCACGGAGGATAAAAAGTCTGTACCTGCGCATAAGTTCCTCCCATCACACAGACCTTGTCACCAAGCTGAGCCGCTTCTGCCGTGCCACGGAAAGTCATGGGAGTATTGTGGTTGTGTGGATCGGAGCTCTCATCGTTCCCCGTGGGCGAGGCGAACCACACCGCCGGTGAATTGTCCACGCACGTTGGAGCAACGGCATCGGACCGCTTCGAGGTGTGGTTCGCGCTTTGAGAAGCATTAGAAAAAGGCCCCGTAAGCCACGTGGACACCGCAAGCATGCACATGGCCCATTTGACCCATTTGAGATGATGATTCGTCATTCGATTCTCCTGTTGCGATCCTCCTGATGAGATCGCTGGTGGTCACACAGACCACGTCCCTGCGCTTGAGGATAATCACACCCTCAGCCGAGTCACACCACCTTGCTGGGATCAATGTCGCGGGCTGGTATCGAAGAACTACCCCGAGGGATTCAAAAGATCAATGGGCAGGGTAATTTGTAGCCGAGAGCGCATGAATTCTCAATCAAGTGAACGCTGCAATGCGCCTCGGGGAAATTTCCGGCGGGCAGGGCCGACACGCACTTGCAAATCCCGTCCCAATACGCCACTCTCCCCTTGCCCTCCGCCAATTCTGCGAAGCCGTTTCGGAAAGCGACGGTAACACAATGCATCTTCGACTGTTGGTAGGGCTGGCTGCCTTTCTGATTTCGAGCCCGCCCGCCTCCGCCCAATTGGAACAGATCGGCAAAAAGCTCGGTCTCGGCTCAAAGGCTCAACTCGGCGACACCAAAATCGCCTCCGGGCTCAAGGAAGCCCTCAAAGTCGGCGCCGAAAACGCCGTCAAGCTAACCGGAAAAACCGATGGTTACTATCGCAACGAAGCCATCAAGATTCTAATGCCAAAGAATCTTCGCAGCGTGGAGAAGGGCATCCGCGCCGTCGGTGGCGGCCAGAAGGTTGATGAATTCGAGCTCAGCATGAATCGCGCCGCGGAAAGTGCTGCCCCGGAAGCCAGAAAAATCTTCGCGGACGCCATTTTGAAAATGACCATCTACGATGCCCGCAAAATACTAAACGGCGGAGATACCGCAGCCACCGATTACTTCAAATCGAAGACCACTGGCGAGCTGACCATCGCATTCCGTCCTATCGTGGAACGGTCCATGGATAAGTTTACCGTCACGCAGCAATGGAATGCCCTCGTCGGTCAATTTCGATCCATCCCCTTCGCAAAAAGCCCTTCCCTCGATATCAACCAGTACGTCGTTGGCAAAGCCTTGGACGGCCTGTTTTTCATGCTCGGTCAAGAAGAAAAGAAGATCCGCACCGACCCCGCCGCCCGTGTTACCACGCTCCTCAAAGAAGTCTTCACCCGCTAGCAGGGCCGCCCGCATAGAATTGCACGGACACATAGTGAGCTCTACCCCTTTGTTTTCTTCTCTTTGCAAAATCATTCGAACAAATGATGTCATCACGCTAAAATACTAGTACTACAGTAGTATTTGACAATTCATGTAATTCATGGTAGTATCCTTCGTGAGTTATCGACCGCATCCCCGCCAAACCTCTCCTTCCTGCCCCTCTGTTCACCCGTCTCCCGTATTCCGTACACACTTCCAAGTTCCGTATCCTGTAAGCCCTTTGTTTGCCACTCCTACGAAAATTGCCGAGGTGTGTACCAACAACAATTTCCGTTCTGGAATAAGCTCGCCCGAGCAAGCCGAGAGGCCAGTCCCTGCACTTCCCTCTACTCAAGTGCTTTCTTTTCAAATTCTTGCGCACTCTTTTGCACTCCCTGAAAACTCAACTACTTTGTTTTCAGTCGATTCCGCACTCTTTGTCAAAAAACACCGGGGGGTGGGGGCAGGGGGAGACGGAATTCTGAGCCTCACTGATTCCACGTAACTTACTGATTCTACTAAACGGCAGAAACAACAAAAACAGCGAATTCGCCGAAGTGAGGTACACGGCGGGTACGCGGGAGTCTCCGATGTGCTCTTTAGGGAGTCTTTGCCAGGCTGGCTACTCGCCCAAGCAAAACAGGATTGTTTCCGGGTACGTCCTGATTCGGGCACAATCGTCAAAGAGACTCGGCAAGGCCGCATCTACGATTACCACTTTTTCGAGGGATGTCAGAATTCGCTCATCACTTGTATAGGACGAAAGCTACCGAGAAAATGCGCGCGTTTGTGTCTTTTGGCATTCACCGAACGTATCGGAGTCGGGCCCAACCTATGGGAGCATTACGACCGTGGGAAAAAAGTACCACCTGAAGTCACTGTGGCGGTACGCGAGGGCAGCTGTCCGCCGGTACTACACCATGCCACCCCTGTACTATCGCCTCCGTGGCAGGCAAACCCGATACTCATTCCCATAGCGGGAATCAAGGCAGCAGGCCATGTCCCCAACGTGGGCCTGCAATCCGGTTCAGGAGTTCAGCTCATGCCCTTGTCAGTCGCACCGGGAACGATTCAGTCGCCTAGCCGTGGCATGCTAACAACAACGACATGGGGCGCACGGCTCGCGCTCTTGGCCCTGATCGTATTGTTGGCTGCCGGCACATCCTTCGCCGACGGCAAAAAGCACAAGCTGTCCAAAGACCTTGATGCTGTCAAAGGCGGCCATAACGGCGCCACGGTTGACGTCATCATCCAATTCAACCAGACTCCGACCAATGCCCATCATCAAAAGGTGCAGAACAAGGGTGGAGCCCTAAAGACAAAACTGGACGTCATCAAAGGAGCTCATTATTCCGTCCCGACTGGTTCTCTAGAGGACTTGGCAAAGGATCCCGACGTTGCCTACATCTCGCCCAATCGTTCGCTTAGCGGTACTGCCACGCCTACTCTTGACTACACTCCAGAATCAGTCAACGCGCCGACGGCTTGGAAGCAATGGGGTTTGAATGGCACGGGCATTGGAGTGGCAGTCATTGACAGCGGCGTCACCGCCGTTGGCGATCTCTACTGGTGGAATCCGTCGAATCAGACGTACGGTTCGCGCGTTGTCTATAGCCAGAACTTTGTTCCTGGCACAACGGATACTTCGGACCTATATGGCCACGGAACGCATGTGGCCGGAATCATTGCTGGTGCAGGCTGGTTTTCCACGGGGTACAACTTTACCCACACCTTCAAAGGGATTGCGCCGAACGCAAACATCATTAACCTGCGAGTGCTGGATCAAAACGGCGTCGGCACCGACAGCAGCGTGATTGCTGCGATCCAGACCGCGATCAGCCTGAAATCTACCTACAATATTCGAGTGATCAACCTTTCGCTTGGCCGCCAGGTCTACGAGAGCTATACGGTCGATCCACTCTGTCAGGCTGTCGAGGCTGCCTGGAATGCGGGCATAGTGGTGCTGGCCGCGGCTGGCAACCAGGGCCGCAACGACAGCTTGGGCACGGCAGGTTACGGCACCATCTCCGCTCCCGGCAACGACCCGTACGTCATCACAGTGGGCGTGATGAAGACGGCAAACACACCGACCCGCATCGACGACACGATTGCGAGCTACAGCTCGAAAGGACCGACGGCATACGACTTTGTGGTGAAACCTGACATCGTCGCGCCTGGAAATCAGGTCGTCTCCACCCTGGCGCCGAATGCGTCCCTGCTGGGTTCCCCCACGGATGTCTATCTGAACGAGTACACCAACTCGACGACCACCACCACCAGTTCGGGCGGCAATAACAAGAACAATAAGAAGAACACCTTCTCCACGGTGGCCACGAACGCGATCTCGACATCTTATATGCGATTAAGCGGGACCAGCATGGCGACGCCTGTGGTCAGCGGCGCCGCTGTACTTCTGCTTCAGCAGAATCCAAACCTTACACCGGACCAGGTGAAGGCCCGGTTGATGAAGACGGCTTCCAAGACGTTCCCGGCCACCAGTACAGCCACGGACCCGACAACAGGAATCACCTATACTGGTTACTACGACATTTTCACCATTGGCGCTGGCTACCTGGATATTGCCGCTGCACTATCCAGCAACGATCTGGCAGGTGCGTCTGCTGTATCTCCAACAGCGGTGTATGACCCCACTGCACAGAGCGTTTCCTTAGTTAACGGAGCAAGCGTTGTTTGGGGAACGGACGCCGTCTGGGACACTTCTGTGGTCTGGGGCACGAACGTATTCGTAAACGGTACATCCGTGCTTTGGGGCAGCAGTGTCTGCTGGGGCTCGAGCACGAGCGATGGCTTCAGTGTCGTCTGGGGCACAGGCGTCGTCTGGGGTAACGCAACGAACCAAACGACATCCACGGCGTTGAACATCATGATCGATGGTGAAAAGTGAGCGCTGCGACGCAGGTTGGCGGTAGGGAGAAGGCGATGGCCACTAAAGCCAAGCTGTATATCGCGACGATCGCCACACTAGCCTCCGCGATACTTGCTGTCGTGGCCTCTCGATGGAATCCGGAAAGCCTGAGCCGCTTCGCCCTGTTCTTTGGGCTGGCGATGGTGGCCTCCGCGATGAAGATTCGCCTGCCGGGCTTTAAAACCACGATCTCCATAAACTTCGTATTCATTCTCACCGGCATCGCGTTGTTCAGTTTTGGCGAGACAGTATTGATCGGCCTCGGCGGGGCGCTCGTGCAATCCCTTTGGAAGACGCAGACGCGGCCGAAGCCTGTGCAAGTGCTTTTTAACGCGACATGTCTGACGATTTGTACCGCGGCGGCATTCTGGACTTCGCACACTATTCCCACGATGCTCGCTTTGAATTCAATGGCAGTGATGATGGTTCTGGGAGCCTGCGTATACATGACGCTGAACACCGGGCTCGTCTCGCTCGTCGTTTCTTTGGCTGAAGGACGCTCCCTCAGAGAGATATGGTCCTCTTGCTACGAATGGACGTTCCCGTACTTCCTTGTGGGCGCGGCCGTAGCTGGTCTGGCCAGCGCCGCAAGCTACGGCGCCAATGGCGTCAATTTGGGCGTAGCCTTGCTCGTCATGCCGGTGATATATTTCGTCTACCGCTACTACCGGATGCACATCGTCCGCGTCGTACTCGAGAATATCTCCAGCGTGAGCCGAGAAGACCAAACGGCACGCGCCGGCGCATCTCAAGGCCGTTAAAGTTGTTTCTCAGCATCATTGCACCCATGAAAACGGCTAACTCTCAAAACCGCTTCTGTAACTCCTAAATGAACCCGCAAACCAAACTCACGGTTCGACCGGGACTCAGGCAGACCGCGGGCCGAAAAGGGATGGGGAAGTCCTGCTCCCTCGGCCGCATCGGGAGTTGCCGCACGCTCGAGCACTTCATCCAGATCTGCTATGAACATCTCGAAGAATGTGCGGGAAAATTTAAAGAGCGAGACCAGGCAGATGAACTGGTGTGCGACAGACGCAGACGCTCTCTGCAAGAGATTGTGGATCAATCAACGGCTACGAGCCTAACTCACGGCGATTTAGGTAATCTGGAACGAATCCAGTTGCTGGATATAGTCCGATGGGGCGGAGATCTAATCCGACAGATCCGCCGTGGCCCGCGCAAGCGGGTCTCGATCCCAGTACGACTGTATCTTGAATCGTTCAGTCAGACTTGTGCGGAAGAGACATTGATACGAGAAGTGAGCCAACATGGAGCGGCACTCACGTGCAGTTTCCCGATCATAGTCGGGGAGATTGTGAAAATGGAGCGAATGGATACAGGCGAGCGAGTTGAGTGCATCGTAAGGTGGCGCGAACGCCGTGATGGCACCACTCTGTACTTGGGCCTCGAGTTTTCTCGCTATAAGAATTTCTGGCGTTTGCATTGGTAGGCTTTCGGGTTCAGCTCTCCCCACTGATAACACGTAACTTATTGATTTCATTGAAAAAGGTCTAAAACAACACACTCACCCAATTCAGGTGCACGGGAGTCCCCGATGTGGTCTTTAGAGAGTCTAAGTTCCGCTTGTAGCTTGCGAAGCAGTTTTTGCCATTGGGAAATACAGTTTTCACCTGATTGTAACAATCAGCCTCGCGAAGTATTCAAAGGCGGGCCCTTTTTCTACTTATATCGGTCCGTGAACCCAGGTGGCAGCTCAGCTCTGGGCAAGGAGAAATATGATCGCCGAGGGCGAGCAGCGCTCTTCCCACCCAGCCCTGCTGGATAGCAGGACCAGACTGATTGGTGGTGCAGATGTTGGCAACGAGAAAGCTAAATTCATCAGGGTCATTCTCGGAGCAACTGCAAAATCCTTCTGTGCGATTCGGTGGTGTTCTTGGGGAACGCTTTCCCAATGCAATCGATAAAAGTTCCGGGAATGGTCATCATTTAAGTCATGGGCGTGGAGAGTCGCTCGCTGCGGGGTTTCTTCTTCTGGATGCCTCCCTTCGGCCCATCTACGCCAGCGAAGAGGCTTTGGCGATCCTTGCTTACCCGGAGGTTCCATCCAAAAACAAGGACCTTGGCAACTCTCTGCAGGGCAAAATTCGATCGCTGCTTCACAGCAATGGCAATCACAACGGACATCATAACGGTTTCTCTCCTTCCAAATTTCTGAATGAAGTCGCTTCAGGAAAGAGGCGCTACCAAATTCGGGCATTCTCGATGAAATCGAATCTTGGAATTGAGCGAGGACCTGCGATCGCTCTCTTACTGGAAAGAAGCCACCGAGGCGCGTTCAATCTCGAAAGCCTTGCTCGGAAATTTCGTCTAACCGAACGCGAAAGGGAAACAGTTAACCTTCTAATCCAAGATCTCAGTACAAAACAAATCGCCAGCCGGATGAACATCAGCCCAAACACAGTAAAGGCTTTTTTGAGATCCGTGATGATCAAGGTCGGAGCGAAAAATAGGACAGGCATTATCGGGAGAATTCTTCAGGCCTCGAAAGGTCTGGGCAGGGAAACTTCTCTCTAGATTCATAACGTCATTCATTACGACTTCATTCTGGTCAGTTTGATTCGTGTGCAAGGTTAGACGGGCCACTATGCGAGCAGGGTCGCAGAAAAAGCGGGTTCAACCGCGCTATTCAACGAGTGGGCGGTTTCGCGGCAGTCAGTTGCCATTGCATCAGAGCCATCGGGAATCGCGGGAGATTGAAGGGGAAGTGAAAAACATTTCCGACGGCGGTTTTTGTGTGATCGCGACTCGTGCTCCACAAAGGTCTGCGCTTCTTCAAGGCCGGCTTTTGTTTCCTCGCATGCCCATGCAGATTCCGACGCTCGTTCAGGTTCGTTGGATAGAACACTCCCCATCCAACCGGCACTACCGAATCGGTTTGCAGTACGTCATTTGAGCAGACTATCGCTTCGATTCCCTCAGGTTTTTCTCTTAGCCCCACGGGTTACTTCGATCAGCTAATTGACGCAGCCTCTCTACATTAATACCGTGTGAATGCGACGTGTATGACCGCATCGAAGTCGCGTGGTGTTGAAATCTATCAGCATTTTGCGATCTCCGCCCCAGCCGAGGCCGTGGCGGAGATTTTCTTTTTCTGGAGGCCGGATGCGGGTACTCGTGACTGGCGGGGCAGGCTACATCGGCAGCCATACTGCCAAAGTTCTGGCTAGCGCCGGGTTTGAGCCAATCGTGCTGGATAACCTTTCAACCGGCCACCGGTGGGCCGTGAAATGGGGCCCACTGGTCGAAGGTGATCTTGGCGATTCCGCCCTAATTCGCGAAGTAATCAAATCCCACAGGATCCAGGCCGTGGTCCACTTTGCCGGGTTCGCCTACGTGGGCGAGTCCATGCATCGCCCCCGCCAGTATTTTCGCAACAATGTGACCTACACGCTGCGGCTGTTGGATGCCATGACGGACACCTGTGTGAAGCACATTGTTTTTTCTTCCAGCTGCGCGACCTACGGCATTCCCACAAGCGTTCCCATTCGCGAGGAGCACATCCAGACCCCGATTAATCCTTATGGTGAGTCCAAGAGGATGGTCGAACGCATCCTCGCTTGGTATGGGGAGGCGTACGGCTTGCGCTGGACAGCCCTGCGTTATTTCAACGCTGCCGGTGCCGACCCTGATGGTGAGTTGGGAGAGGACCATTCTCCGGAAACTCATCTTATTCCGCTCGCCATTCAGGCGGCTCTTGGAGAGAAACGGGCTCTCGAGATTTACGGCACCGATTATCCCACTCCAGACCGCACTGCCGTCCGCGACTACACTCACGTGATGGACTTGGCCGAGGCGCACGTTGCAGCCCTAAGACACATGCTCAAGAGCCACCAGAATGCTGCCGTTAATTTGGGCACGGGAAAAGGCCACTCCGTGCGTGAGGTCATTGCTGCCGTGGAGCGAACGAGTGGCTGTTATGTTCCCGTTCGGGAGGCGGAACGCCGTGCCGGCGATCCTCCATCTCTCGTGGCAGATGGCAGGAAAGCCAAGGAACTTCTGGGATGGGAGCCGCGCCACTCTTCGTTGGATGAAATCGCTGAAACGGCCTGGCAATGGCACGCCAGTCGATCTCACGTTCCTGCAGCTCGAGTAAATCTGGAGGCTCACGGAGGTACAGGTTCGCGTGCAGCAGCAGACTGACTACCAACAAGTTGGCGTGTTCTCCGGCTGGAATCCGCGGCGGCAATCGCCGGTGCCGGCGAACTTGCACTCCAGTCTTCGCCACGGGGGCCTGCGTCAGCCCTTTACATGGAGTGGCTGCGAGGATTCCACTGTTGCGCTGCATGTCGCGTTGCGCCTGTTTCTCGCACTTGTGATGTTCCCGCTCCTCCTTCTGGCCGATGAGAGTGGGAACATAACCGGCAAAGTTGTGGAATCGGGCGGCGGAAGGTTGACCGGTGTGAAAGTGACTCTCGTCAATGAAGAGACGAACACGAAACAGGAGGCGGTGACTGCAGAAGATGGCAGATTCAGCTTCACGGATCTGACACCTGGAACTTACCTCCTTCAGATTGAAGCGGGCGGGTTCGAGCCATACAAGACGAACATTCAAGTGGGAACGGAAAAGCTGAATCCCTTGAAGATTAAGCTGAAGCTGGAAACTGTGGAAGAGGAAGTCATCGTTCGACCGGATACAAGTAACGATCGAGTATCTCCTGAAAGCAATGTTCAGTCGATGAAAGTGGATGAGACCTTTTTCAATGGACTCCCCCTTGATGTCGACTACCTGCTTCCGTTCATTGATACTTTTACATCGGCGGCAGCACAGGGCCATGAAGGAACTTCAATCGTCGTCGATGGTGTCGACGGTGGAGAACTTGACATGCCCAGTAGCGCGATACGATCCGTCAAAATCGACCGCAACCCCTATTCTGCAGAGTTTCAACATCCCGGCGTTGCGCGGGCGGAAATTACCACAAAGCACGGGCATGGGCATCGGTACCGTGGCAGCATCGGACTTCTTGCAAGGAATTCCGTCTTCGACGCACGAAACGCTTTTGCCGACACGAGGCCGGATCTGAACCGCCGCTTTCTGGAGGGCAGTTTGGGGGGGCCGCTGCTGGGGCAGAATAGCTACTTTTTTGTTGCGGGCGACCGTTTGATGGACGATGAGAGCACCGTTGTGAATGCTTTGAATACAGTCGCCCTAACGGGTCCTATCAACATTAACGTGCCTACGCCGCAACGACGGGACCATTTCTTCGCGCGAACGCAATGGTGGTTGACGGAGATGCAAACACTCTCCCTGAACTATACATTCAGCGATCACTCCAGCAAAAACAACGGAGTCGGGGCGTTAAATCTGCCCGAACAAGGGACCAGCGCGGATCGGTACACACATCGGGTGCAGTTGATCGAAAGTGCAGGCTTGTCACCGCAATTCCGTAACGAGATCATATTTGTTTTCAAAGATCAGACGTCACGATCCGGGAGCCAGGCCAGTGGGCCGGAGATTCTGGTGAACGGCGCGTTTGTCGGTGGACCATCCCAATCTTTTGATGACAAAGAAAGGCACGCGTTTGATATACAGGATACGGCGACTTACATCCGCGGAAAGCATAGCTTCCTTCTTGGTGCAACGGTCAGGAATGAGTGGTCGCATGTCTTCGAAGCAACGAATTTTGGCGGAACGTTTCAGTTTAGCAGTGTTGACCAATACAGAAATGTCGTCCAAAACCACGTGGGCACGCCGGATCTGTTCCAAGCAAATCAAGGCGAACCGGAAATTTCCTACCTTGAGCAGCAAACCAGCGGATTTGCGCAGGACACGATGCGAGTATTGCCAAGCCTTAGCCTTACTTTTGGGCTGCGGTACGATTGGCAAAACGCGCTTGACAACCGCGGAGATCTTGCTCCGCGGCTGGCGCTAGCATTCGCGCCCGGCAAACGGAAGAGAACGGTGCTGCGTGCGGGCGCCGGGATCTTCTACGACAATTTGCCCCGGTCCGCCACAGAGGATGCGCTGCTGTTGGACGGCGTGCGCGTCCGCGAGATCGACATTTCCTACCCGTCCTATCCGGACCCATTCTTGGGCGGCCAAGTAACAACTCCACCGCCCAGCGTTATGCGCGTGGCGCCCGAAGCGCAGTCCCCCTATCTGGTACAGGCGAGCGCCGGAGTCGAGGAAGAGATTTGGAAAGGAACCTGGCTTTCATTGGAATATTCCTTCTTGCATGGCGTGCACCTTTTCCGCATTCGCGACGTCAACGCTCCATTACCAATAGGGTCCGGTCTTCGCCCGGATCCGAGCTTCTCGAACGTTGAGGAGGTCGTATCGACGGCGTTCCTTCGCGGACACGCCCTGGGCCTGACGTTCCGCGGAGGACTGGGAAAGCGCTTTAAGGCCTATGGACAGTATGTCTTCTCCAAATACACCGATGATGCACCGAGTAACGGGCCGGGCTCGTTTTTGTTCCCGGCGGACAACTATGATTTGCGGCCAGAGGTAGGGCCGGCTGACTTTGATCGTAGACATCGCCTGAATTTCGCGGGAACAGTGCAACTACCATTCGGCTTCCGCGCGGGATCGATTCTTTCGGCGGCCAGCGGAGATCCTTTCAACATCACCACGGGGTCAGATCCCCGCGGTGACACCATCACGCGGCCCCCCGGAGTGACGCGAAACACAGGCCGCGGCCCGGGAACTGTACAACTCGACTTGCGTGTCACGAAGCTGTTCAGCCTTCAGCGCATCTCTGTCGGCGAGCGTCGCCGTTCGAGGCGCAGCTTGGAATTCAGCGTGGACGCGTTCAATGCCATCAATCATACGAACGTCACCAGGATCATCGGAGTGGTGAGTTCCCCGCTCTTCGGTAAGGCCAATGCGGCAGGCCCGGCAAGGACAATCCAGTTTTCCACGAAGTATAGCTTTTGAATTTGGAGGACAGCGATCCCAGAGAAATTCGGACGTGGAGCAAGCTACGATCCTTTGGTTGTGAACGGTTACCGATAGCAAATTTCATATGCATTCTTGATTTCGATCTCAGGTGATGAACGATGGCTAGGACAGCTTCTTCGAATAAATCTAGCGTACGCGAGCATTCGCCTCGCCGCGGGATTCGAGTCTTCTCGGCGGGCTGGGCGTCTGGCCTCGGGAATCGCGCAGTTAAGCCACTCGTCCGAGTGGGCCTCGAGTTTGTAGTCCTCAATAGCTGTTCGGCAGACGTTTCTTCTGCGTATCGCATCGGCGCTGCTACGCGTGAACCAGGTGGCAAACGGCCCAGGCAAATCCATTGTGACTTCGACAACCTGCCAGCTAGTTCAGTTGGAGCGCGCTTATGTCTGTGAGAATAATTCCGATTGTCGATCCTACCGATGCGTCAGTCCCTGGGTCGGAGATTGTTTTGGAGCTTAGCTCCGCTCCAAAAATAGCTCTCGGTGGTTCGCGAGCTGTCCTAGGCGGTAAATTTCTTTGGGTTGGCCAGGAGAAGCTTTATGTTCGAGGCGTAACGTACGGAACATTTCGGCCTGGCATGGACGGCAGCGCCTTTCCTTCACCGAGGGTGGTTGAGCAGGATTTCTCTCTAATGTCTGCGAACGGCGTGAACGCTGTCCGAACCTACACGACCCCACCGCACTGGCTCCTTGAAATTGCCCTGAAGTGTAACCTGCGCGTCTTGGTTGGGATGCAAGGGGAACGCCACTACGCCTTTTTGCATGAGGAAAAAATAGTTCGAGAGATCAGAAAGCAGGTTAGAGGCGGAGCACGGGCGTGCGCTGGTCATCCAGCGGTTTTAGGCTATCTTGTAGCTAATGAGATCCCTGCAACCATAGTGCGCTGGCACGGAGCAAGTGCCGTAGAGAAATTTGTAAAACAGTTACACGACGAAGTCAAGGAAGAGGATCCCGAAGCTCTGGTTTCTTACGCAAATTATCCATCGACCGAATACTTGGATTTGTCATTTCTTGATTTGGTTTGCTTCAACGTTTTCCTAGAGTCGCAAGACAAATATGAGGCCTATCTCGCGCGGCTGCAGAACCTCGCAGGCAATCGTCCTCTGCTCGTAACGGAAATCGGACTCGACAGCCACAGGAATGGAGACAAGGCGCAGGCTGCTTGCCTGGACTGGCAGATACGAAAGACTTTCGCCGCAGGCTGCGCGGGAGCATTTGTCTATGCTTGGACCGACGAATGGTACAGAGGTGGCGAGGACGTCACCGACTGGGATTTTGGTTTGACGAGTCGTACAAGACACCCGAAGCAGGCTCTTAGCGTTGTTCGAAAAGCGTTCGAGGAAGTTCCGTTCGCTTCCGAAGAAGCATGGCCAAAAATATCTGTCGTGGTGTGCACTTTTAACGGCAGCCGCACCATCCGCGAGTGCTTGGAGGGAATCGGAAAGCTTCGCTATCCCAACTATGAAGCCATCGTGGTCGATGATGGCTCAACGGACGGCGCTGGCGATATTGCGGCCGAGTACGACGTCCGGTTGGTCCGCACTGAGAACCAAGGTCTTAGCGCGGCCCGAAATTTGGGCTGGCAATCGGCGGCGGGAGAGATCGTCGCTTATATTGATGACGATGCCCGCCCCGATCCCGATTGGTTGATATATCTAGCCGCCGCATTCCTCAAAGAAGATTACGCAGGCGTCGGGGGGCCGAACATACCTATTCCGGATGACGGAGACACTGCGAATTGTGTCGCTAACTCGCCGGGAGGTCCGGCCCAAGTGCTCCTTTCCGATTGCGAAGCAGAGCACATTCCCGGCTGTAACATGGCTTTCCGCAGGAGCTGGCTGGAGGCCATCAATGGATTTGACCCGCAATTCCGGCAAGCCGGTGATGACGTGGATGTTTGTTGGAGAACGCGGGAGCGGGGCGGGAAGCTCGGGTTCAGTCCCGCGGCCATGGTCTGGCATCACTATCGCAGGACGGTGCGGGCATATTGGAAACAACAGATGGGTTACGGCAAAGCCGAGGCCATGCTCGAGAGAAAGTGGCCGGAAAAGTACAATTCCGGTGGCTACGCAACGTGGGCAGGACACATATATGTGAACGGCATATTCCAGTCGCTTTCATTGTCTCGCGGGCGGATTTATCAGGGAACTTGGGGAACGGCAGGTTATGCGCGACTGTACCAGCCTGCACCGAACCTTCTGAACTCACTGCCGCTCACGCACGAGTGGCAGCTGACGAATCTTGTGTTGGCAGTGCTCTGTGGCATTAGCATGTTTTGGGGACGTCTGCTGGGCGTTTTACCCGTAGCAGTCGTTGCTTTCGTGTTGTCGCTTGTTCCGGCCGCAAGTGCGGCGGTGAAAGTCCGCTTTCCTGAGTCCGCGAAAGGCCGCTTTACTCGCTTTCGCCTGCGCGTTCTTACGGGACTGCTTCACCTAATGCAGCCGCTAACTCGCCTCTGGAGCCGTCTCGTCTATTCCCTAACGGCCTGGAGAATCCGCCGTTTTCCAACCCTCTCATTCCCATGGCCGCGGATGTTTCAGCTCTGGAGTGAAAGATGGCTTGATAGCACCGAGGTGCTCGCTTCATTGGAATCTGTTCTGCGCTCAGGTGGCGCTGTGGTGCGCAGAGGCGGTGACTACGATAGTTGGGATCTGGAAATACGGGGCGGCGTGTTTGGTGGCGTACGGGTCCGCACGGTCTCCGAGAACTACGGACTAGGCAAACACATGCTGCGGCTTCGTTCTCGGCCATGGTTTTCGATCTCGGGAGCAGGCACAACCCTTCTCTTAATGATTGCGTGCTTTGGAGCGCTATTGGATCACGCCGTATACGCTTCCAGTATTCTCGCCCCTTTGAGTGTCATCTTCGGAGCTATAACGTTTAGGAGCGCGGCCGTGGCAGTGGGTGCGATCCATCGCGCCCTCATCAAGCTAGATTTCGAGCGCGGGTGATGACTATTAAGCAGCCCAATTCGAATCGCGACTTCGCCCTTTACCTTCGTTTGTTCCGGTGGGCGCGGCCTTATTGGACACACCTAATTGGTCTTTTCCTTCTCGGCTTGCTGGCAACTCCTCTGGCGTTGCTGGTCCCTTTGCCGCTGAAGATCGCTCTCGACAGCGGGCTCGGCTCCAAGCCGCTTCCTCATTTGATTCGGTCATTCCTGCCGGCCGGATTCAGCCTCTCCCCATCCTCCGCGTTGCTCTTTGCCGTCGGCTTGCTGATTGCTGTGACGATTCTCGCCCAGATTCAGACACTAGCCCTGGCACTCTTGAAGACCTATACCGGCGAAAAAGTCCTCTTAGCATTTAGATCTGACCTTTTCTGGCAGATGCAGCGTTTATCGCTTTCCTATCACGACGTTAAGGGAACCGCTGAATCGCTGTACAACGTTCAATATGATGCGGTTGCAGTTCAAACCATCGTGGCTGAACGCTTCATTCCGCTCATCAGTTCCGCTTTTACGCTGCTGGGAATGTTGTATGTCACGATGAAAATCGATTGGCAACTTGCTGTGGTCGCCTTGGTGATCTCACCCGTCCTTTTTTTGATTTCAAAGGTCTATCGGCGCCGCCTGCGTCGCGGCTCGCGCGAGGTGAAGAAGCTTGAAAAGTCCGCATTGAGCGTGGTGCAAGAAGTTCTTGGGGCGCTGCGCGTGGTGAAAGCGTTTGGAAAAGAGGAAGGCGAAAGGCATCGTTTCGTCCGGCGCAGCTTCGAAAGCATGCGTGCGCGGCTGAAGCTGGCGCTGGCGGAAGGAAAGTACAACTTTCTGGTTGGATTGACCTCCGCGATTGGAACAGCTTCGGTACTTCTTGTGGGATTCCGGCAGGTGCAATCCCGCGCTATCACGCTCGGTGATCTCGTGCTGATGATGGGATATGTAACCCAGCTTTACGAACCTCTGAAAACCATGGGCAAGAACTCCGCAGCTCTCCAGTCCTACTTGGCAAACATTGAGCGGGCGTTCGCCTTACTCGATGAGCTTCCCGAAGTGGAAGAGAAAGCCAATCCACGGTCACTGGTACACGCAACAGGTAGGATTGCTTTCAAGAGTGTTTCATTCACGTATGGGCAACACCGGCCAGCCCTGGAACAAGTTTCATTTGAAGTGGACTCCGGAATGTGCCTGGGCATTGTAGGTACCACGGGCGCGGGCAAAACCACGCTGGTGAATCTGCTGACTCGTTTCTACGATCCCACTGAAGGACAAATCTTGCTTGATGGGGTTGACCTCCGCGATTACAAATTGAAGGACTTACGGAACCAGTTCGCTGTCGTTCTTCAGGAGTCCGTCCTGTTTTCCACCAGCCTTGCGGAGAACATTGCTTATGCGCGGCCCAGCGCAAGCGAAGCTGAAATTGTCACTGCTGCAAAGGCTGCGAACGCTCACGAATTCATCTCGAAACTTCCGGAGGGTTATCAGACGCTCGTCGGCGACCGAGGCATGCGCCTCTCAGGAGGTGAACGCCAGCGCATTTCCATTGCCCGTGCATTTTTGAAGGAAGCGCCGATATTGATTCTCGACGAGCCAACGAGCTCGGTGGATGTCCGGACGGAGATGCTCATCCTGGATGCGATGGAACGGCTTGCCCAAGGGCGGACCACGCTCGTTATCACGCACAGGCCCAGCGCTTTGAAACAGTGCGACGTCATTGTGAGGATCGAAGAGGGACGGCTTGCTGCCATTGAGCCAAGCGCGAGGAATCAAATGGCCGCAGTGATGGAGAGCAGGCCATGAGGAAAGTGCGAATTGGATTTTTGCTGCCGCATTACTCGCAGAAGAGTAGAAGCTTTATGCCCGACGTTGTGCGGGCGCTCAGGGAATCTGGCGCACTTGTCGACGTTATCCACCCAGTGGATAGAGTGGCCGAGCTGTCGAAAGTCCGTATCGAGCATGACCTCTATGTGCTGCGTCATACGAGCGGGCTCTCTCTCAGCTTGGCCGGTGCACTCCATGAGTTGGGCGCCGCCATCTTGAATCCGTATCCGGTGTCTGCCGCGCTGCGCGACAAGATCATCGCCTCCCGGATCCTCCAGGCCGCAGGCATCCGCACTCCAGCCACGTACGTGGCATCACACCCCGACCAGCTAGTTCCGCTGCTGGATTTGGGCCCGCTCGTCATCAAGCCGTATCAGGGAGCAGGCGGCCACTATGTTCGCATCATCCGGTCCCCTGCCGAACTCGCCGAGGTGAATTGCGGCCGCGAGCCGGTGTTTGCGCAGCGCTACCACGCGAACGACGGCCGCGACCGAAAGATTTATGCAATCGGAGGGCGTCTTTTTGGCGTCAAAAAAGTCTTTCCACGCCGGACGGAAGAAGAAAAACTTGGGGAGCCTTTCACTCTCACGCCGGAGTTGCGTGAACTTGCCCTGGGCTGTGGTCGTGCCTTTGGTATCGACCTGTACGGCGTGGACATTATCGAGAGCGAAGGAGCGCCCTACGTCGTGGACATGTGCAGCATTCCCGGCTTCAAAGGTGTTCCAGACGCCCTGCGGCTGCTGGTGCAATACTTCTTCGCGGCGGCGGAGAGGGCCGCCCAGGGAAAGCCGCCGCAAACAGTCGCCTTGACCATTGCAGCGAGCCACGCCCATGTCTAAGCGAACCATACCCGAAGTCCTGACCGAAAGCGTGCGGGAGCATCCAGCCGTCCAAGCCTGGCTTCAAGTCCAATCGGACTCTGTGGAACCGGACAGCCTTGAACTTGTGCAACGGAGAAGGCACAGCACCGTTTACCGACTCAATCAAGGCAAAGAGGATCGCGCGCGAGTCATTGCCAAGAGGTGTCGCACGGCAACAGCACGTATTGAACGCACGATTTACGAAGACCTGCTGCCGCTCACCGGGATGCCTGCGCTACGTTGCTATGGACTGCTGGAAGAGCCAGAAGGAGAATATGGCTGGCTTTTCCTGGAAGATGCCGCGGGTGCTCGGTATTCGCCGCAGCTTCACCACAATCGCGCGCTTGCAGGCTGTTGGTTGGCGAAGACACAGTTGACCGCCTTGGCGCACGATCTCAAGTCTTGCCTCCCGGGTCGCGAACTCGATCATTACCTGCGATTAGTGCGCGGCTGCCGATCCATCTTATTGCATCACTTGGGCCGTAGTGCATTGTCGACCGAGGATGCCGCAGTATTCCGCAATGTGTCTGCGCACCTCGACGTTGTCGAATCGCTGTGGGGCGAGTTGGAGGAAATCTGTGACGTGATGCCACGGACGCTGGTGCACGGCGATTTCGTTAACAAGAATCTCCGCATCCGCGACGCCGTCACCGGCCCTGCGCTGCTGGTATTCGACTGGGAATTCGCTGGCTGGGGTGTGCCGGCCGCCGATCTCGCTCAGCTCATTGATCGCGTGGCCAGTCCAGACTTGGACCTCTATTGCTCAATCTTAAACCGTGAGTATTCGCACCTGGATTTGCGTGATATTCAAGCCGTCGCCGCCTGCGGCAACCTTCTCCGCATGGTCGACCAAACGAGTTGGGCCACGGTCGGCCAAGAGTTCATCCATCCAACACAGCTGGTTAAGGCCATAGCCCTGCTGCGTTCTTATGAACTCTCCATCGTCGAAGCGTTAAGCGTCTTCCAACGGAGCTGCACATGATTGAAGGCCTGGACAGGGTGCTCGAAGGCCGGGATCAGCCTGGCCTGACCGAGCTGAAAGGCTTGCTACAGCAGTTGCTTGGCGGCTGCGAGACTGAGGGCCGTTTGATTGAGGAGCAAACGCTGCAGCCTCGCGCCTCGCGCGTATTTCGACTGCGCTTCGAGATCAACGGCCAAACTCGTCAGTTGATCGTCAAGCGTCTGAAACCAGAAATCGGTCGGCGCAGCGAATTGATTGAAAAACGCTGGTTGCCTGCGGTGGGCATGAGTGACAACGGTCCATCACTGCTAGGGAGTGTCGTAGAACCTGGCGGTAATTGTGTCTGGCATGTCTATGACGACCTCGGTCCCTTTGAACTCGATGCCAATCGATTCGACCGTGAGAGCGCAGGCGCGGCCACCAAGTTGATTGCACGGCTTCACATGCAGTTCGCCCGGCATCCGCTGTTGGGAGAAGTTCGGCTTCACGGTTGCGACCTAGGTATTCATTTCTATGATGCGAATCTGCGCGACGCCACGTACGCCTTGGAAGCATGTCAGCCCTCTCCTCAGCAGGCTTCGATACGCAACAACCTGCTGCAACGATTGTCCAAATTGCGCCAAGAATTGCCCGAGCGCGCACAAGCACTGGAGACATGGGGCGGGCCGGAGACTTTGCTGCATGGCGATTTGTGGCATATCAACATTTTTGTTATCCCCACTGCCCATGGGCTCCACGTGCGCCTTATCGACTGGGACCATGCTTCTGTCGGGCCGGCAAGCTACGACCTCTCGACCTTTCTCTTGCGGCTGCCTTCTCAGGAGCGGTCTTGGGTATTAGAAGTGTACCGTGAGGAGATGTCACGTGCAGGTTCGTGCCTGCCACGGGCGCCGGTGTTCAATCTCCTGTTCGAAACCGCTGAGTATGCGCGCTTGGCCAATCGTATTATTTGGCCCGCCATCGCGCTAGTGCAGGATCGAGCGCCTTGGGCCTGGGAGTCCTTGGCCGAAGTGGACCAATGGTTTGACGATTTTGAAAATCTTGGCCCGGTGCTGCCGTGCGAAACCGAAATGCTGGACGCGAAACCTTGAAGACCCCGGCCTCGCTGCTGCCTGACTCGCCGACTCTGACACTTCGGCTCACCGCTGGCCTAGAGGGCGGTGGGCGTGAACAGCATCCATTGAAAATCCTCAGAAGAACTCTTCCGCCATTCATGAGCACCTTCCCGAATGAGGTTGTCACCTGCCAATTGCCGGATGGCCGCAAACGTCGCGTGTTTATCAAATATCAGACTGGGCAAAGCCACGAGTGCCACGGGCACCGCGGCGATGTCCCTTATGAGGCTGAGGTCTATCGACGCGTCCTGCACTCGCTGCCGAACTTCAAACCGAAGTGCTTAGGGGCGCACACGGACCCAAACACCGGTGACATCTCCCTATTCCTGGAATACGTGTATCGGAGCGTCCGTTTAAGCGACATCGTCTGGAAGCGGCTACCGCGTCAGCCACGGGCGATGAGCCAGGCTGCTTCCTGGATCGGGAAATTCCACGCTATGCATAAGGAACGCATCGACGACCTCTCATTGTCGTTCTTGAAAAAGTATGATGCCGAATATTACCGTGGTTGGGCGCAGCGGACTCTCGACTTCTCGCGCCCGCTGCACGGGCGTTTTCCCTGGCTGAACAAGCTATGCAAGACCGATGAGTGGTTTGCGCCGTTGCTGGCCGAGCCTCAAACGGTTATTCATGGCGAGTTCTACGCCAAGACTATCCTGGTTCGAAACCAAAGCGTGTTCACTGTCGACTGGGAATCGGCCGCAATCGCCGCGGGGGAGATTGACTTGGCGGCGCTGACAGAAGGAAAACACTGGCCCGCCGACGTTGTCAGGGAGTGTGAGCGCGCCTACGTAGGCGCGGGTTGGGCTGAAGGTCCACCTCGAACCTTTGGACGTACCCTGGATGCCGCAAGAATCTACTTGCATTTCCGTTGGCTCGGGGAGCGACCCGATTGGACTGTTCGCGAAAAAAACCTCACGCGTTACGATCACCTTCACGCATCGGCAGAAAGACTGGGACTACTGTAGAGAGTCTAGCGATGGCGACCGTTGTCATTTCCGCGTACGACGTTGCGAATTATCCACAAGGTGGCGGACACTTCTGGGTTTATCTGCAATACGTTTTCGGACTGCGGCTTTTGGGCCATGACGTCTATTGGCTCGAAGCTTTTCGCACCAAAGGGAGCGAGGAACAAGAAGCCGTCGCGCTCGCCACATTCCAGGCGCGAATGCAGCAATATGGCCTCGGTGGGAAGTGCATCCTTTACCGTACACGGAGCAAAGAACCGTCATCCCAAGCGCCGGCAGAGTACCTCAACATGACCCGGGGGGAGGCCGACGCGATCTTTGGACGCGCGGATCTGTTATTGAATTTCCACTACGCCATCAGTTCCGCGCTGCTGTCCCGCTTTCAGCGTACGGCGTTGGTGGACATCGATCCCGGCCTTTTGCAATTTTGGATCAGTCGGGAGCAGCTCCGCGTGCCTGACCACAATTTTTATTTCACTATCGGCGAGGGCGTTGGACGATGCGGTGGGAAGATTCCAAATGGCGGTCCCAACTGGATTCACATCCGGCCAGCGGTTTGCCTCGAGCGCTGGCCCTATGCCTTTGACCCATGTTGCGAGGCCTTCACGACAGTATCTATCTGGGACTCCTCCGATTGGGTTGTGGACCGCGATGAAACTTACGAGAACACAAAACGAGTAGCTTTCCTGGAGTTCGCCGGTCTGCCGCAGGTCACTCGTCAACCCTTGGAGTTGGCCCTCGTTCTGCGTACGGAGCGCGACATGGAAGAGCGGAAGAACTTGGAGAATTGTGGTTGGCGCATCCGGCAGGCATGTGAGGTCGCCAGCACACCTGAGATGTACCAAACCTATATTCAACGCTCGCGCGGAGAGTTTAGCTGCGCCAAGCCTTCCTATATCAAGCTGCAAACATCTTGGATCAGCGACCGCACACTTTGCTATCTGGCCAGTGGCAAACCGGTCGTCGTGCAGCATACTGGTCCCAGCTCATTCCTCCCCAATGGAGAGGGGATGTTCCGTTTCTCCACAGCGCAACAGGCCTCCGAAGCGTTCGACGCGATCAACGCCGACTACGCGCGTCATTGCCGCGCCGCGCGCAAGTTGGCGGAGACTTATTTTGACGCCAAACAAGTCGTGGCAAAAATCCTGAGCCACGCGCTGATGGAGGACGAGCCGGACCGCAAAGGGCTTGAATCGTCGAGACTGCCATCCTGGACAGCGCGACACGCACCTTCCGGCCCAAAAAAAAGCACGACCCCCAATGATTAACCTGAGCCGCACCCAAGCCGAGTTGCTCGCTGAAATTGACGCACCGAGTCTGTCTGCGGATCCTCCGAGTGATCAGAGTTGAATCACAGACAGACCGGGGATTCTCCGGAAATCGCGGAGGTTCAACGTGGCGACTTCGTATCCGAGATGCAATGCCGTCGCCCCAATCAGTAAATCCTCGAACGCAAATTGGACACCTATCGCTTCCTGTTGACCTTCGATGCGCCCGGCTAGTCGCGCGATGGCGAGCGTGACCGGATGCACGGGCACATCGCTCGACAGCCGTTCGATGAACTCCAGTCGTCGCTGCTGTTGCGATTGGGTCTCGGTGCGATAGGCTCCATGCACCAACTCGGCGATGGTCACGACCGACACGCCGATTTCGGTTTCGCCCTGAACCGCCTTCACTTGTTCGAGGATTCCCCGGACAGTATGGTCAGCGCAGCAAAGTCGCTAGCTGCCTCCGCCTCCGAGATGTGGATCACATCCTTAGCCATAAGAAGATTATACACCCCCTTCATCCACCCTACGTTTTGGCAGAGCGTTTGCGTCTCTTGGCCTTTGCCCAACGTGCGCGTGCTGCTTTCGTGGCAAGCTCTTTCCTCTCCTCTGGTGTGAGAGCTGCCATGCGCGCCTTTACGCCCTTAGCCTTCTTGAGTCGTTGCAGACCACGAACGTGCCAGTGTTTGGAGCAAAATTCTCAGCTTTCGGAGACCTCTAGGCTGAATTGGAACGCAAACTCACGCCGAAGGAACCGCAGTTTATTGCCCGCTTCCTCCCTTCGTTGTGGAAGCCCTCAACGCGATTCCTGCGAGTGCTTATTTCTTTTGGAGTGGACTGTCGAAGCCTAAGAGTGCAGTGGGGGATTGGCAGCGGAGTTTGAAGCGGCTTCTCATTTTGGCCGGCGTGCCAGATGGCCACGCCCATCGCTTCCACGATACGTTTTCGGTGGAACTCCTGCTTGCGGGCGTGCCGATTGAGCGCGTTTCAATTCTCTTGGGTCATCAAAGCGTGCGCATCACCGAGAAGCATTACGCGCCGTGGGTTCGGGCACGGCAGGAACAATTGGAGGCCGACGTTCGGCGCACTTGGCATGCTCACGAACCGCAACAAGGGGTACACGCCGGGTACACGGAGAACGACGCGCGCGTAATTCCTTTCAAATCAAGACGAAAGAATGGTGGAGGCGGGGGAGTCGAAATGCTAACGCAAGATAGGGTACGAATTTCTGTCCGGACATCCTCACTTCTTTTCGTCCCTACCTCCTCTTCCTATCGGAAACAGCATTGGCTCAGTGGGCGGACTGTCGGCAATCTCTTCAAGTTGCGGGAAGTGCCGCCGGAGCGGCTCCGGCACTTTCACCTTCGATCCCTTCAGGATGCTGATGAGCTGCAGGGCATTGACCACTGCCTTGCCTTGAAAATGGTTGTTGGTAATCACAAAGGTCTCGCGCGCCCGCTCCGTCACTTTGCGGATGCGTGTTGCCCAGGGCGCGAGCTCTTCGGCATTGTAAAGATAGTTGTAGCGCTCATGTGCGGGGATGGCCTCGTCGTCGCTAAACCAAGTGTCGTAGCGCCGCCCGTGAAGCCGCACGTACCCGACACCGGAAGTGGCCTCAGCGGACGGGCCAAGCGATCGTCCGATGATGGGCTGATCGATGTTGCAGAAACTAACCCCGCTGCCGTGCAGCAATTCCAAAGTTCCAGGAGAATCCCATGTCCCATGCCGCACTTCGACGACCAGTGGATAGTCGGCGAAGCGCTTGAGCAGCGACGAAAGATAAGCAACGGTCTCTTCCGTGCGATGAAACGAAAAAGGAAATTGCAGCAGGACCGCGCCGAGCTTATTCGCTGCGCGAAGCACATCGAAGCCTGCGCGAACCTCGCGCTCATCAGCCGCGGCGGAGGCGGCGGATGTCTTGGATCTTACGTCGTGCGTGAATCGCTGCCACAGCTTGGCGGTGAAGACAAAGCGCGGATTCGCCGCTACTCGTTCGATCCATTGCGCCGCGTGCTCCGGATGCAACGGCTGGTAAAACGAAGTATTAATCTCGACGGTGTCAAAGTATTCCGCGAGATAGGTCGCCTCGTGGAATCCTTTGGCGCGTCGAGACGGATAGACGTAGCCGGCCCAGTCGGGATAAGACCATCCCGCAGGGCCGACGCGCAGGATATTGGTTGCCGCCGCGGGATGGCCAGCTCCGGAACTGGAAGAAGGATTCTCTTGGTTTGAGGGCGCTGCAGTTCGTGTTTTGCGTCGTGTCATGAAGTGGCGCAGGCGATTGGCTATGAATGCAGAGTAGAGGGAAGGGAGGAGAAGTGTCAACGCGGGCAGAAACAATTTTCCGCTTGCCGTTGCCCCAAGAGTTGCAGGCTGCTATGCTTTTCGCGGATGTGCTGCGAGAAGCTGATCCGTGCCCGCCCCCTCGTTCTTGGTTTTTTCTACAGGTGCATACATGAAACTCTCCTTCAATTACAAGCATGTAGATTCGCACAAGCCGGCCGAAGCCGAAGTAGAGCGTCACGTTGGTAAACTAGAAAAACTCCTGCAGAGTTATTCGCCGGACCTCATTCAATTGCACGGCGTATTTTCAAAGACGCCGCGCACGGACGAGAATTCCTGCACCCTGAATTTATCGCTCCCGAGCGGAACGCTGCATGCTACCGGGATCGGCGCGACTGTGCGGACCAGTTGCAAGAAGGCTTTCAGCGATCTCGAAGCTCAAGTCAAAAAACACCAGGCCAAGCTGCGCAAAGACTACGAATGGAGGCGCAAGCGCCCTCTCCCCAGCGCCGAAGCGCTCTCTTGAACCCATTCGATGCCGCTCGACTGTTTGCCCGCGAGCCGCAGTGGCGCGCTGAACCGAGAACCCTTCTGAAATCAGCACGCAGAAAAACAACATAGGCCAGCACTCGCGGCCCGAAAGCGACTTGTGTGGACAGCCGCGTGATCGCGCATGTCTGGCTACACACAGTGTGTGTTGTACGATACGAAGCGGAGCGACCAGTTGTTCCGGAAATCAGCTAGTTTCGGCGGAAAATGCAGTGGCGGCACCTCGCACGAAGAGAGCGGGGAAGTGGTCCTCGAAGGCGCCGGTCAGGGGCACGGCATTGGCCTCTGCCAGCGCGGCGCAAAGGCGTTGGCAGAGGAAGGAAGCAGTGTCCGAGAAATCCTAGACCATCATTTTCCTAAATCTGCGCTTGCACAGCTCGTGCAGAGTGGCGTCGACCCCATGGCCTATTTTCAGGCTGCTCAAAAATATATGTTGCAAAGCGCTAGGAGGCCTGCGCCGATTTTTCCTTGCTGACGAATTAACGTAAGTCTGTGAGGGGTCCGCTAGCTAAGTGTGCTCGTTCAGAATGATTGGTGACACTCGGTAGAGTGTCTGGATGCAAAAAATCCAATGGAGTGATCTTCCCGAGGCTCGCCAGCTGGCGAGCCTCGGGAAGAAGGTAAGCCGACCGGCACAGGG